>JACCED010713745.1_pt1 | contig 19490 bp, 15 predicted proteins | sample 7455021 | NCBI WGS metagenome assembly JACCED01 (sample SAMN15323456, study PRJNA562643) | freshwater metagenome | isolation source: river surface water | place: USA:Blue River Watershed | collected 2017-08-19 | reverse complement strand
TAATCAAACTAATATGGTATATGTTTTAATCAAACTAATATGGTATATGTTTTAATCAAACTAATATGGTATATGTTTTAATCAAACTAATAGGGCATACGTTTTTCAAATTCGATTTGTTCAGTAAGCCACAAATCAATAAATGCTAATTCATCAGCTTTGAATATAGCACTATTTTGAGTCTTTTTGATAACTAATTCAAATCTATTTTTATTAAGAATAAATATAGCAAAATTGTATTCATTAATATTGCGTTCATTCATTTCTTTAAGATGGTTGGGTAAATGTATAAATATTTTCTTTCTATTAGCATTACCATCATCTTCCATAATTATGAATCTTAATTTAAGAGATTGATAGATTTCAGCAAATAATTCTAAATCAATTATACTGCCCCAACTACTTTCTTTAATATAATCAGCAAGAGCTTCAATAGATTTGATTGCCTTGAATTTTCTATATATATTTTGATTATCTCTATCTGATAATGCTTTATATCTATTGAGTAAAATAATAGCATTCTTTTCGTTTCTAATTCTATTAGCTAATTCAAATCTAGTAGGTATAGATTTCTTCTTAAAATCTTTAATTAAATAAGTTATATTATTAAAGAAATAATTACTATTAATCTCTTTAGAGTTATAAATACCAATATCTCTAGTAAATTGTATATTAGAACCGAAATAATTAAGAATATATCTAGGAATATTATATAGTTTCTCACTAATTCTATGTTGAATAATTTCTTCAGATAAATGACGATTAGGATTAGTATAACTAAAATGTTCCATAGGATGAGAGATATATTTCTTATTTTCTAAGTTGAAATCATATTTTTCTAAGTAATCATCTAGTTCATCTTTAGAATAGAATATACGCTCGTCTTCAGGTATTTCTAATTCTTTTCTATATTCTTCAACAATTTCTTTACGTTTATTAATATTAACTAATAATTCATCAGCAATTCTTGAAATATATTTCCAATACCATTCTGGATTAATTAAAACTTTACATTGATTCGTTTCTTCATTAAATTTACACATACTTGAATTATTACATTCTAATAAAGTCTTATTATTACTACAATAAGTAAATATATCTTTAATATTCCATTCTCCAATAGGTCCGGGAATAACTATATTTTGTCTTATTAAATTTGATAATAATTCAATTAATTCGATTCTTAGTTTATTTCTTTGTTCTAAATTTTGGTTAACCTTATAACGTTTCATATAATCTAATATTTGTTGTTTGTATTCATCATTATCTCTAATAAATTTAGATAATTCAAAACGAAGTTTCTCATAATTAAGCTTTTTAGTATCTCGTTGACGTTTATTAACTAATCTATCATCTGATAATATCTTTTGTTCAAACCAAATATCTTTAGGATATTTCCATTCATTTAATTCTTCTATATTTGAACTAGAAACATCACTATATAAAACAGGAATCCAATTACCAGTTATTGTATATATACCTGAAATAAGACCTTCACTATTTAAAGTATAGAAATAAGGAGTATAGAAGATATTAGTTTTATTAGAGATATTATCTAAAAATTCTCTTGTATCATTTAAAGTATGTAATTGTATTAATTTTTTATATTTATTAATACGAATATTATCTATAATTTCAATAGGACTAATAGGTAAATAGAATTTAGTATCTTTAGCTAACCATTTAATAATTAAACCTTCAGTTTGATTATAATCATTAACATATTGTTGAATAATCTGGAATTCACCAGTTTCTTCAATACTATTTAAAATACTTTCAGAACTTTGTTTATTAATGAAATATTCGTCTTCAGTAATACCACTTTGAGTTAATCCAGAACGTCTAATATCAGTAATCCAAGGGTCTTCTTTTTCAGTACATTCAGATTTAAGATATTTGAATAAATCTATAACAATTCTATTACTTCCATTAATACTTCTAACTATTTGTAGTGATTTTGATTTTTGTTGAACTAATACTATAGGTTCAAAATAAACTTTCTTATATGTTTCACCTAAACTATGTGTATAAATAAACATATTATCTGCTTTTTCATTAAGATTAATAAATTCATAATTAAAATATTCACATTCTAAATAAATTCTATCTTTTTCTTCTTTAATTATGTAAAAATTAATACCATTTTCAGTTAAAACAGAGGGATAACTTAGAATAGGTATTAAGAATCTAGGTTGTAATGATATAGTTTGTTCAATATATCTATAATATTTTTCAATATCTTTACCAAAAATTAGATATAAAGAACCTTTGCGAACTTTTCTAAATATTTTATTTATATCAGGAATACCTTTTAATCTATTAATTAAATATTGTCTAAAATCATAAGATGATAATTTGAATATTGAATCGCCTAAAAGATATTGAATAGATTTTTCGAAGCTTTGATAATATTCTTCATCTTCTTTTAATATACCTCTTCTAAGATAACTAGTATATTCATCAATAATAGTTCTTTCTAATTTATAATTACCAAAATCTGCGTTAATCCAATTATGTAATTTATCAGGTAATATACAAAATCTACCATTATTACAAATACCATATTTATCACCTTTTAAGATATATCTTTCATTACTAATTTTCTTTTCTTTTTTAATAGGTTTTTCACTACCAATACATTCTTCTATTTTCTTATTAGGAGTCTTAAAACAGGCAACCATACACATATTTTTAGGATGTTGGTCAGCTGTAAAGAAACCAGGATAAGGTTGGCGTTTAAGATTGTCTTGAGAAATTAATAATGTACCTTCTTTAGCAACACCCCAAACACCATGACCACAATCTGGGCATTTAACTTTACCGGGATTTACTAAAAATTCACCTTTTTCATTATGTCCAACAGTAGCAAATCCACTAGGACTTCCAGTTTCTAAAAGTTGGTCCATATAATAGGGCATTTGGTCTAACATACACCATACTTTAGGACAAATATAATGTAAATTACGATATTTAATAGAATAACTAGGAGTTTTATAGTCTTTAGAATAGACATCTATATCTTTTCTAATACCACCAAATACATTGGTATCAGTTGGATATTTAGCCTTTATCTTTTCCATTTGACGATTAGTAACTATAATAGGTTGTCTAGAATCATTAGGCATAGCTTTCTTAGAATATTGTTTAAATTTACTATCAGCTTTATAATCATAAACTTCTTTATCCATTAATTGAAGACGTTTAATATAATAACTAGAGCCATTAAGAATAGGTTCTAATTCATCGATTATATCTTCTTGTGGTAATTCTTCAGAAGGTCCAGCAGCGGTCTCTTTTTCAACAGCAATAAGTTCTTCTTCAGGTGTTTCTTTATGAACACTTAATGTTTCATCTACAGGGTCTTCACCATAATACACATCATCTGCTATATCAATAAATTCCATATCCATATCATCTAAATTACTAGCTATATTTTCAGATAGAACCTTTTGTTCTTCAGTCTTCTTTTCCTCATTTCTAATCAAAGCTTTTTCGTTATTTCTAAGACCAACTATTTGAGCATAAATATTACTATTCTCTTTTAATTGTGATATATTAACTAAAACTATTAAATAATAGAAAAATGTATAAATATCTTTAAGACTAGTAATATTAGTCATATAGAAACTACAACTATTGCTACCTATTTGTTTACCTATAAGTTCTAAACCAATATTTCTAGAAATCTTAATCTTATTTGATTTTTGATTTTCTAAATTAACATAAGTTGCTGTCCAGTTTTTAACAATTTCTTTAGCTTCGTCTTGTGTTTTATTGAACTTTGCTACAATTTGTTTAGCTAAATTACTAAATTCAGAATAATCTTGACAACGATTAAGTACTACATAGTGATTTATATATTTAATAATTTGGTCACTTCTTGTATGATTATCAACTTTTTTAAATTCTAAATTAATAAATTCATTAGATACTAAATCGCCTACTTTACTAAATAGATAAATACTTTTATTAAGAATATTTTGAAGTTTACCTAATTCGATATCATTAATAAGTGCGACATCTATTTGTAATTTAGAAAAGGTAAAATGTATATTATTACCTAATTGTAGTGGATTAAGTATTAATTCGATACCAATATTATATAGAATCTTTTTAATTTTATCTAATATATTAACTCTAATATATTCTAAAAAGGTTTCTACATGTTCTAGATTCATTTTTTGTTGGTAAAGACGAATTTGATATAAACCATCACTAAATAATAATATTTCATAATTAAGTAAGTTAGTTTCGTCTAAAGTATCATCATGATAATTATAAAAGCCTTTCCATTGTACGCAATTAGCAGGAGTATCCCTATAATTAATTAAACTATTCCATCTTTCTAAATATTTAATATTATCAATACTATAGAAATTTTCATATATTTTAACTATCTTTTGACTAACTTGACCACCATATGAATAACGACTAAAAGGTACATTACTATCTAGTTCAAAATATTTAAAAACAGAATATATATCTATTTTTCTATTTTTAACATTTTCAGTATTTTCTAGAATAAAACTATTAAAATAAATACCTAAATTTTTAAATAAATGTTCATTTATTTTGCCTTTCCAAAAAAGTTGATTATAATTTCCTTGTGGTTCATAAATATCTTTAAATTGTCTAATTAATTCATCTAAATCTTGTGTTATTAATTCATCAGCAAAACTATTATTTTCTATTCTAAATTTTATATCTTCATTTTCTAAATTTATCCAATAATTTCTTAAAGTATTAATTAATTTATTCTTTACTAATTTTTCTCTAATTAATTCATCTCTAGTACTTTTTATTGAATCAATATAATCTGAAATATTATATATATTAACTTTTAAGACATCATTTTCATCTATAAAAACATTATTTAATAAAATATCATTTATTTGAACTATTTCATATTTCTTTTCTTCTATTTTAAAATTATCAATATTAGTTTCTAATAAACTAATATCAGATAAATAATTTTCCATAGGTTTTCTTGTAGTACTTTCTTCTATAAATAATTGGTCAGGAATATATTTTTGTTTTAAATTTTCATTTAAATAATAACAAATTATATTTTTAACATCAGATAATGTAGATTCATGGGTAATTATACTATCTTTTATAATATAAATATTACTAATTCCTGAATAATCTTTAATTAACCCTTTTAATTCTATTTCTTTTTCATTTAATACATCATTATCTAATTGTAATATCTCCGAAATCCTATTTTTACTTTTAGTATTATTAAATTCATCTATATTTCTTACTAGATATAATACTTTACTTTGTTTAGTTCTAATATTATAGTAATTTACTAGAGTATTAAGAAATGGTCTAGTATTCTGAAATTTCTTAAAAATGGTATTATTCATATTTACTACTACTATTAAAATAGATGTTTTTAATTTAAAAAACTAATTATAATTTTTCTAAAGACCTATTAGAAATTTTATATTTTTCAAAGGTTTCGTCCTATGGACTTACCATCCCTTTGGGAACTAGTAGTATTAGAAATCAGAGGAGCATCATTGGGAAGCTTTTTCCTTATAGGATTTTTTCTAATACCACTAGTTGCGGTTGTTCAAATTTCTATTAGAGCTCTAGAGATGTCAAAAAGAATTGATATTTAAATTAAAAAATAATAATAAATATCTATACTAGATTACAAATGTCAGATATTACAGACCAATTAATTACCTATTTAGGAAATAAAAGAAAACTACTTCCCTATATCGAAACTGAAATACAACTAATTAGTAAAATACTTAATAAAGATAAATTAAATATTATTGAACCTTTTTGTGGTTCTACTAGTGTATCTAGAATGCTCAAAAAATATTCTAATCATTTAGTTGTTAATGATTTAGAAGAATACTGTGCGACATTAGCTAAATGTTATCTTTCTTCTCCAAGTAAAGAACAATATGATAAAATAGAGAAAACAATTAATTTCTTAAATAAACATAAATTCTCTAAAATAGCACCAGAGTTTATGAGAAAATACTACGCACCTAAAGATGATTCTAATATATTAGAAGGTGAAAGAGTATACTATACACAGAAAAATGCTCATATAATTGATACATTTTGTCATCATATATTTAATCATTTTTCAAAAGAGGAAAGACATTTTTATTTAGCACCACTTTTAGTAGAAGCCAGTATTCATACAAATACATCAGGTACATTTAATAGTTATCATAAAAAAGATGGTATAGGACATTTTGGTGGAAAAGGTGAAAATGCTCTTAAAAGAATTTTAGGAGAAATAGAATTACCAATGCCTTTTTTTATTAATAATGATGCTAAAGTAGATGTTTATAGTCAAGACGCTAATAGTCTTATTAAAGAACTAAATAGTAAAAAAGAAACATTTGATGTAGCTTATTTAGACCCACCCTACAACAAACATCCTTATGGAACTAATTTCTTTATGTTAAATATTATTAATCGATGGAATCCACAAATGGATATTCCAGATAATCATAGAGGACAACCTGATGATTGGAAGCGTAGTAAATATAATAGTTTTTCAGAAGCTGTTAAGGTTTTTGAAGAACTTATTTCTAATATTCCTGCTACTTTTATTATTTTAAGTTATAACAATGAAGGAATTATTAGTGAAGAAGAACTACGTAAGATTTTAGAAAAATATGGAAAATGTATTAAAAAAGAAATAGTATATCCAACCTATAAAGGTTGTAAAAATCTTGCTAGTAGAAATAAAGATGTTATAGAATATTTATGGATTTTACATAAAACTAAAGATATCTAGAATTAAATTGAATATATAAATAATTACTTTGATTATAATTATCTAGATAATGTCTATTCCAGGTTTAGTATTAGTTGAAAATTTTATTACAATAGAAGAAGAAAAACAATTATTAGATTTTATAGATTCTGGAAAATACGAATGGAATACTACAATAAAACGTAGAACAATGCATTTTGGTTATAACTATAATTATAGTCAAGGTGCTAAATTAGAAAAAACAATAGATATTCCAGAAGAATTTAATTCTATTATTCAAAAGTTAAATGTAGAACAACCTATTAATCAAATTATAATTAATGAATATCTTCCTGGACAAGGTATTAGTCCTCATATTGACAGTCTTAGTTTTGGAGATACTATAGTCTCTTTAAGTTTAGGCTCAGATGCCATTATGGAATTTACTAAAATATCTATGACTAAAACAGAGGAAGTTGAAATATTACTAAAAAAACGCGGTGTTGTATATTTAACTGATGAAAGTAGAAAAAAATGGCGACATAGTATCCCTGCTAGAAAAACTGATAAAATTGGAGATAAAAAGATAACTAGAGAAAGACGCGTGTCTTTAACATTTAGACATGTAAAAACTATTTAGTTATTAAATTGATAATTACTTTGAAGTTTAGAATAAAATGCGACTAAAACTAGTATTTCATACTGAATCTGCTGACCACGGTGGTTATTGTTCTGGTAATGAAGGTGAATATGATGAGGATTATGATGTAGTTATTATTCCAATTCCCGAATCCCTGACTAGATTTAATGAGTATGATATTGGATACTCTATTCCACTTAGTGAATTTGCTAATTATGATTTCAAGGAAGTTATTGAACATTTTGGATACAAGAATATGTCTCTAATAGATTTACTACATGAATTTGATAAGGAATATTATGGATTTATTAAGTTTAGAATGTGTGCTGGTCAGTCAGGATATTGTGATAGAGATAACCTACCGAATGTATTTAGCGATCGTAGAGCCTGTGTTAGAATGTGTAATACAGATTATGTTCAACTAGTAAGGGCAAAAATAATTCATTAAAATATAGATTAGATAAAACTAAATTTGCTATCTAATCTAGCTAAATTAAAATTGATATTTTACTGCTTTGAAAAAGTAAAAATGCAGCTTAAGTTGAAGTTTACTATTAATTCTATTGAGCACGATGGCTACTGTTCGGGTAGCGAGGCTGAATACAAGGAATTTGAGAGTATGTCTTTTACTATTGATGTTCCTGAGAATTTTCTAGGACTTAACGAGAAGTACACTCCTGGACAATTAATTGCCTTAGAGTGTTTCAAGGACTATAGGTTTGTGGAAGTAATTGAGCAATTAGAGCTCGGTGAGGATACTATTTATTATCCAGAGGATATAATTGGATTTGCTAGAGATAAGAGTAAGTACTATTGTTCAGGACAATGTTTTCGTGAAACTGTTCCTAGAAAGATGAAACACGAGCAATGTAATGCTAGATTTTTTACTCTTGTTAAGGCTTTACTTATTCAATATTAATTAGATGAATAGTAAAATATAGATAGGAATTGATAACCTATCGGCTTTGTAGCTTTGTCTTAGAAAAAATGGCACTTTACAAACACGATAGCATCTATTTTGGTTATAGTGACTGCAGAGTTAGAAAATATGTAGATGAAAATCATGAAGTTTTTGTTGTAGATAATAATTGGAATGGAAGTGTAGATTTTGTATTTAGTAGTCAAATCTATGTAATGCTCTAAATATCAAAGATAAAGAACGAAATAAAAAGCACAATGAATGTCAACAACTAATTTGGACTGTTCGGGATAAACTAAAAGATAAGAATTTTGATACAAACTATATTCACGAAGATGATGCAACTACTATTTGGATTCCTGTAAAATCTGGAAAAGAAGCCAATAAAGTTGTTGAAGTTATGAATGAGATTATGGATGAACTTTAATTAGTAAATATAATAAGATAAATTAATTTTATAATAATAAAACTTTGGAACTAATTTTATAATTCTAAAGTTTTATTTGGCTGGAGTGGGGATCGAACCCACGCATCTCTCGATAACAGAACTTAAGTCTGTCGCCTTAACCTCTCGGCCATCCAGCCCTTTGAGTAAAGCTCCCAAGTCGGGTCACTTTACTATTCCTTATATATTGTGTTATCTTTAAACCAATTTTTCCCGCCATTTCTTTAAATAAATTTAAAGTTGTTTATAAAAATAGTTGAGCTGTATTATTAAGTAACTTTCCACTAGACATTTGAGCTATTTGACTATATCCATTATTTTTTAATAATATTCTCATATTAGTCAATAGATTAATCCAATTTGGTTTACTATTACTATTTATACTTTGTAAAAATGACCAAGTTAATGCTCCATTATAACTTCCATTAATATAAGCATCAGCACTAGTTTGATTATCCTGACAGCCACTTATACATACTAAATTACCTAATAATTCATTATAATTATTATTAATAATTGTTTTAGAACCTTTCATTGTATCCAAGTATTGATATCTTAAATCCATAATTGATTCACTAAAACAACAATCAAATAACATAAATAAATTTACATTTGATTTAAGATTAGTTCTAATAATATTGCTTAATTCATCATCAGAAATTAGATTTAAATCTAGAGGAACTAACATTTCATCATAACCATCCCATTCATCCTTATTTCTATCTTTAATATTAGTTCCATGGCCACTATAGGCAAATACTAAAGTATCACCAGATTTACTATTAGTTAATAATTTTGTTAATTCTGAAATAATAGTTGCTTTGTTAGGTTTTATACTAGTATTATCAGTAATTAATTGAATATTATCGTTATTAAATCCATATTTACTAATCAAAGTATTTTTAATATTATTACAATCATTTATACAACCATTAAGAGCATTAACTGTACCTATATAATTAATACCTATTAATAATGCTTTTTTAACAGAATTATTAGTTATAGTATTATTTATAGTATTAGTTGTAGTATTATTTGTATTAGGTTTGTTAATAGTAGAACCACATGTAGGACATATTGTTTTAATTGTAATACCTTTAGAACAACAACTATTATTCATAGAAACACGTATATTGCTAGTTAGAGATACTAGTTGATTTCTTAAATTACTAGGAGTAGTATTGTCTTTTAAAATTTCATTCAAAGAAGTATAGATATTTTGTGCGTTCATTCTAATATTTCTTATATTTTATTTATCGGTTAGTAGGTTTCTAATAAAATTTTAAGAAGATTCTTATTATGATAGTCTGTTTCTGTTTTACAGATTAGTTTATGTAATTTGACAATTTCATCTACTAAATAACTAATTTTATCACTTCTAATAGTTAACTTTTTAGTACTATTAAATAAATTATCAAAAATAGAGATAATATAGTGTTTTAATAAATTACTTTCTAATAATTCATCAACTTTAGTTTCAATATCAATAATATTGGAGATAAGTATACCATCTTCGTAATCATGAAGATAATCAATAATTCTTTCAGTTTTGTCATGAGACATTATAGCAATTTTTTCATTTTGAATAATAAGGTCTAGTTCATAAATACTGTTGCGACAAAAACGTTGTGCTAGTTCACTATCAGAAATATCTTGATATTCATTTACAATATTAAACCATTTATATTTAGTTTCAGGATTTTGAATAGTTAATTCGATATCTCTAAGAAGACAGATTAGGTTAGGTTTAACATTAGATGATAGGGTAATTGTTTTGACCCTAGAGGCCTTTTGAAGAATATCTAGATTTTTAGAAAGACTATCTAGACAATTACTATAGATATTTTTATAACCGATTTCTTTAGATTTTTCTGGTGACTTACTAGTAACACATGACTTCTCAACCAAACTGGATGGTACTAAAAATGTTACATGTTTCTTTGAATCAGTGCTCACTATTGATTCATTAGAGTCATCAGAATATTCGCTAATAGCTTCTACATCACTATCAGATTCGTCATCTTCCTCAAATGGGTCATAACTAGATAATACATCTCCTAGGATTTCATTATAATGATTTAATTCTTCTTCTATTTTCATAATATCGTGGAAACTCTTCATATTTAAAATACATTTCTTCAAGTCTTCTAGAGGCTGTTTAAGGTCATCTATAGTATTATTTTTAATCATATAATTTAGTCTACTATTAAGACTATCTTGCTTTTCTTCGAAATCAATACTAAACATCTTTGTAGTTTTTTTTCTATGATTTTAAAGTTATCTTCAATTTCATTCTATTTATTAGTTTTAGATTTGTAATATTGGTATAAATAACTGCCATAGCTTAATACGCCTAGACCACCTAAAACTATTTTAGTTCCTATAAAAATTGTAGCTGGGACTATAAAAGTAGAAATTGTTGCACTTGTAAAAATAGTTCCAGTCGCTAAAAGAACTTTGGGATTTTTTAATATATTAGTATTTTTATTTATTAGTTGTTCTTCTAATTCTAATGTGTTTAACATATATTCATCTAAAAGAGCTACTTCCTTTTCTAATAAATCTATATCGGATTTCTGTAAATAACTATTTAGGCCTCCTAAAACTTCTTTAGAATCTTCTAAAAATTTATCTAATTTATCTACTTCTATTTTTTCTATTAAAGCTAAAACATCATCTAAATCTTTATTATCTATTTCTTCTTTGAGTTTTTTTTCATTATTTTTAACTATATCTTGGATTGTTTCTACAGATTCCATTTTTATTATAAAAAGATTTTAAACATTTAAATCATAGAATAATTAAATGACTGAAGAAATTTCTATAGATTTCTATCTAAATAATAAAAATACTATTCAAGAAAAGATAAATAGATTAGAACAAAATCAACTTATCGAAGTATTTAATATTATTTTAGAAAACGACCCTAACACACAATATAGTAAAAATAAAAATGGTTATTTCATAGATATTAAAATTTTACCTGTAAATATTATTGAAAAAATTAATTCTAAATGTGATGAATTTCTAACTAATTTAGATGATGAACAAGAAGAAGATGAAGAATAAAACAAAGTAAATACAAACAAAGTAAGTAAATAATTAATATTAACTTTTATTATTAATATTATTTATTTGAGGTTAATTATTTTATTTAACTACTCTATAGGCAATTGTAAAACCAGTACTAGGACTAGGACGTTGAATTCTAAAGATATCACCGGGTTTAGCTCCGTAATATCTACAAACAAAATCAGTAGTAAGAATTCTAGGTAGTTGAGTATCTTTAATATCATAGGTGGTAATTAGTTCACGTTTTTCAGAATCAGAAATAAGAGTATGTTTAGGAACTAAACGATGGTTTACTCTATTAATAATAAGTTCATCATAATAGAATACTTCATCTCCTTCCTTAATTTCCTTAAAAACTTGTTGATTAGGTTTAAATTTAAGAATATAGATAATCTTTGTATCTTTACCATATTTAGGTGAGATATCTACACTATTTCTAGATGCTTTAATTCTATCAGTTCTAATTGTATCAATATCAATTAAGAATTTGACTAGAACTTTATTTTTACCATTAGTACCAGGAATATCATAATTATTAAATCCACTTTCAGCATCTTTATTTTGATAAAGGATATAGAAATCATTATTTTTGTAGGTTTCAAATGCTTGAGGAATATCATAACCTCTATCCTTTAACATAGATTTACAGGTTGTCCAACATCTATAGATATCAATAAAGAATGGGTCATATTGTTTAGTTTCGTCAATAGATTCCATAGTTTTCTTAGGTTGATTAATTTCTTCCATAGTTTCTAAAATTATCTTAGATTTAATATTTATATCAATTTTCTTTTTTCCTTTATTTAGAGGTTGAATTGAATAATAATTATTATTCTATAATTAAAAATGTTTAGATATAGGACATCTATTAATTTTACTGGACTTCCTTATAATGATTCTATTAGTCATCCTAAAATCATAGAAACCTATAACTATTTACTAGAAAACTATAATATATTATTAGAAAAATGTGACTATATCACTATAAGAATTAATCAAGATTTAGAAGTATATATTAATTTTATTAAAAAATCCAAAGTATCTTGTAGTGATTTGATAAAAAATCTACTAGAGCCTCTAGTTGCCAACGAGTACAACATCTATTGGAACACCACACTTCTAAAAGGAAAAGAATATATTTATGAAAAATTTCTTATAGGCTCTAGTGAAGTAGAACAATATCAACATCCCTACAGTTTTTTTCAAACTTATTTAGAGCCTCGTTTAGAAATTTATAACTACATGAATTCTATAGGATTTAGAAAAAATCTAATATGTTTCGGTGGCGAATTCTATATATATAGTCAAATTATACCTCATAGTTATTTAAAATGTTTTACAGACTGCCCTGATTTATTTCAAGATGCCTTATATAATTACAGAGAGTTTCCTATTTTTCATATCAACTATAATAGTGCTAAAGATTTAGAAAATATCTTAGAAAATCCAGATTTAATAATTATAAATACTAGTAGAAAAGGGATGAAATCTCAGCTAGCTAAAAAGGTTAAATCTATAGCTAAAGAGATAATCTATATAGGTTGTAAAATAGATAGTCTAAATAGAGATTTAGAATTTCTAAATATGAATACTATTTACTATAAGAATTTTAGTAATAATGTTTATCTAGTACATCTAGAAACTAAACCGCTATAGAAAATTATGATAAATGAACTAGTGGTTCTAGAGAGAACCGTGCTTCTATTACTTTGCTTCCGCTCTGGCCACTAAAGGCACTAGTTACTTTCTTACTTTTTTTCTATAGCGTTTAGCTTTTTTAGTTTGAATTGATTTATTCTATTAATCTATATAAATAAATAGAATGAATATAATTTCTTTAGGTTCAGATTGCTGTGTAACCTATCAGTTAAAAAAACATGGCTTTAGAGAAGTAGCATATCCTTTCGATTGGATTAGATGTTCTTTACTAGATACTATTAGACTTATAGGAAATAAATTTGAAGACATGACAGAAGATTTATACTTTACTAGAACAAGCACTAATTTTAAATTTACTATTAACCTATCGGAACTAGAGGATTCTACAGATTTAGCTTATATCTATAAATCTAAACGCTATAGTTCTTTAGAATTTTGTCATGATTTTAAAGATGACCATTTAGGAAATCTAGCTGAAGTTAGTATGAAGTTTTCTAGAAGAGCTAGTAGATTTTTAGAAGTATTTAATAACAAGCCCTGTGTATTTATTCACTACACCACTAAACCCATCTCTAGTGATATTCTAGAATTATGGGATTTTTCTATTAGTAAAGAGTTATATATTATTAGTCCATTAGTATCTGATAATAATAATTATAAATATATTCGGTTTATTCAGGATATTAGTGATTATGATACATGGCATAGAAATAATTTTAAATGGTTAGAATTATTTAATAGAATGACTAATCAAGCATAGCCATAGTAAAGAAATTAATAATATTCTTATTAGACAATTCATTATTACAGTGCCATCTACATAATCCATCTTGAACATCAAATACTTCATTCGGACATCTTTTTCCTTTTTTACTTAAATGATTACAAGTATATTTAAAATAACAATTTTTACATTTTATCTTATTTTTTCGCCATTCTCTAGAAGCTTCGTCAAAATCAATTATCACTTCTTCTTCTTTTCTTTGTTCCATCTATTTCTAGTATTATATCTAGTTATAATATTTAATTAAATTTATAAATTATTAATTCTAATTTATAGATTTATATTTTTGGATACTATTTTTTGACTAAACTTTTTTTTAAATTTCTTAATAGCATTTCATGATGAAAGCAAGAACATAGTAAGGAGGCATGTTGTAGTGAGGTGATGTACTGCCATTAGCATTCCAACTATCAGGAGCATAATTAGTAGAACCATCAGTAGCTGAATTAATACCACCATTATATGTATTAGTAAGTGTAATACCTGTAGTATTATTAGCTACATAGTCTGTACTGGCACCAGATAAACTAACATTTCTGCCAAATTTACCACCACCACCAATACTACCCGCGTCATATGTAGTAGCAGAATGGTTGTGACCGGGGTCAGTTAAATAATTGCCATGTCTGTGAGCAGGAATTTCACCAAGAGATAATTGATGATTAAGTTCACCACCAATATCATTAACTGAATTTTGTGGAGCTCTATTACCAGTTAATCCTGCTAATGTTCCAGTATTAACATAAGCATCTTGATTAACACCTAAAACAAATCTACCACGTAAATCAGGAGTAGTAACACCATGGAATGTTCTACCATCACAAAGTGACCAACCAGCAGGAATTTCTCCTACACTACCACCCCACATAATAATAGAACGTTTAGGCATACCATCACCAGTAGATGATGATTTCATTAACCATTTACCTTCATAGCATACCATAGTAACACCCTCACAGAACCATATAGTTCTATAAGGATAATATCCATAATATTCTTCGAAATCTTTATCAATAACCATTAAGCAAACATTGTTAGGAGTATTGTTATTATTATTTTGAATATTATTAGTTATTATAATAGTCTTTTCAGTACCATTAGGAATATTAGGGTCGTTTTCTAAGAATAATTCACGTCCAAATCTATAATTACCAGTACCTATACCAGTTTGATTACTACCATAACTTCCATCATTAACTATACCATATCTATTATATTTAATTATAAATATATCATAGCTACCTCCAGCTCCCATACTATTATTAATAGTTAATGCTATTGTACTATTAGCATCATTTTCAATACTAGAACCTTGATATACATTTAAGGAAGAAGTATTAAATTGTCCTGCTAAGTATACATGACCATCTTTATGAGCAGCTACAGAAGTATTTAAAAGATTATTTGAACTTCCTACTCTAGTTGTCCAAATAAATTTACCATCTTTGTCAAATTTAACTAAGAAACCATCATTATTTCCTAAACCATTTAGATAATAAGAAACATCAGGATAACCATTTGTTGTAGCTTCATAAATTATTACTGAACCGGGTTCTCCGGGGGCATAATAACTTCCAGTTATATAAACACTATTACTATCTATACCCTTAATAAATCTATTATCAATAGCTATATTAGGTTGTCCAGAATAACCTGAAACAAATGTATACCATTGTAAAATACCATTTGTATTATATTTAATTAATATAGTATTACTTATAGATTGAGATGGTAAAGTAACAACTTCACGAGCTTGATATTCATTTCTAGTATCATAAATATATACATATTCACCTTGAACTTCTGCGGTAAGATATAAATTACTATTTCCATCAATAACTGTAGCGGGATAATATATTATATCTCCGGGAATTTCACTAGTATCCATATATAATCCATTTGTCCAAATAACCTTACCAGTTGAATCATATTTAATCATAAATAATCCAGTATTACCACTTAATAAGTTCAATTGTTTACAGAATATTCTTTCTTGATTAATTATTTGGAATACTTCTATACTACCATTATGAAGTCCTGTTATAACCACATTACCATCCATATCACTAGATATAGATGCTCTATAATTTGTAACAGTAGAATAATTATTAGCTACATACCATAAATATTTACCACTCTTATCGAATTTAATTAAAAATGTTCCATTATAAGCAGCATTAAATTGTACTACTGAATTTCCAGTTGTATCTCTTTCTGTATCATAAACAACTAATGATACTTGATCCTTTTGATAACCCATTAAATATACATTACCATCTTTATCAACAACACAATTTGAATCACTTGTACCAGCAGTATCCCAGAAATAACCTAATACAGAAACATTCCATTGATAGATACCATCTTTATCATATTTAATTAATACTGTAGAATTAGTATTAACAGGAACTGTTTTTATTATAGTACTATCATTACGAGTATCATAAATATATACATTATTTGTTCCAGGCGAAGATGTTGAATCTTTAACAATAGTTATATAACTATTACCATTTATATCAGTAAATATAGTAGGAGTATTATCTCCAATATCATAATCAAAACCAACATGAGTAGCCCAATTTACAATACCATTTTCTAAATATTTAGCAATAAAAACATTTCTATTACCATCACCTTTAGGTATAACACTGCCACTAGTATTAAATAAACTATTAATACGAACAGGATTAGCTGAATAACTACCAACTACATATAAATTACCATCCTTATCAGTACTCATTCTAATATCCTCTTCATCACCATTATCTGAATCATTATCACCAATTGTAGTATACCATGAAGCATTTGAAATATCATCATAATTAACTACACTTAACTTAGTATTTATATCAATAACATCTAAGTCAACACTAATACTAGTTTGTTCTGATTGTAGTTTAGGAATCCATTTGCCACTATTACACATTAAATCTAAAGCATCTACAATATTAACAGTTCTTCTAACTTGATAACCATAACCACCGACTAAGGGTTCTAATATTAATAAATCAACAGGTCCTTGATTATCATTATAAGTAATTACTATAGATTTTTCAAAGGCATTAGGAATTTCAGGTGTATCTTCTAAATAAAGATTTCTATGAGTACTAGTATTTAATATACCATATCTATTATATTTAACAATATATATGTCAGATGAAAGTCCTTCATTATAAGTACCATTAACTTGAGCTTTGGGTTCAGAATAAGGACTATTGGTTGGAACATCCCAGAGATATAAAGGGTTACCATATGTTAAGAATGAACCACTAATATATACATGACCATCTTTATCAGCAGCAATACTTGAAGCTGCGACACTTATATCTTCATCATTATTTAAATAATATGTATAAGTACCACTAGTACAGGCCCAATCAAACTTACCATTTGAATCATATCTTGCTAAAACAGAATTAGTAAAATAGCCTTCTATTCCAATTCCCTTATTTTGTAAAGTATAAACTACATTATTGATTGAATTAGCATTGAAGAAATTAAAACCAGCAAAAATATCACTTGATGTAGCATTAAATTGTAAATAGATATTAGGTTTATATTGACCCTTAATATATCTATTATCACAAGTAATTACTGGATTTAATAAAATATTAGCTACTTCTCCTTCAATAGATTTAATTCTAATTATATTATTCCATTGGAATATACCATTACTATTAAATTTAACAATACCTATATAATTACCATCATATGATTGATTTTCATAAGCATATACAGGTTGATTAGTAGCAGTTCTAGTATCATAAATAGTCATATAATAAGTATATCTAGAAATGAATGTAATATATAAATTACCATCAGCATCAACACAATTATTAGATTGAAGTAAATAACTAGGGCCTTCAGTAAATCCTATAATACTATTATTCCAAATAAAATTACCATTTGTATCAAATTTCATATTAAATATAGCTCTACCAAATCCATTATTAGTAATTTCTTTAGCAATATCATTTGTTCCTGGTTTATATACAACTAAATTAGGAACTTCATCGCATTCAGGATTAAATGTAGAAGATAAATAGAGATTGCTATTACTATCAGTTTGTATTGATATTTTAATATATTTGAAATAATCTAAAGGAATTGGTAGTTCTCCATTATCATTATCTAATTTACCATTAATATGATTAACCCATATAAATTTACCAGTATAATCAAATTTAATAATGAAATATGAATAATCACTTTGACCTTCTCCATTTGTAAATATTTGAGCAGGAGTAACATCACTACCACTATCATAGATTTCAATAACTCCACCGGGATAATAACCACAAATATATACATTACCCTGTAAATCACCAGTAACAACAGTACTTGAACTAAAGAATGCTTCAGGATAATTAGGTATTAAAACTCTACAATTCCAATTAAACTCACCAAGATTATTATATTTAACTAAGACTGTATTAGCAACATCATATATAGCAGCATCTAAATATTTAACTGGATTATTTTGATGATTTACATCATAAATTCTAATATCACCATCATTATAACTTTGCATTGATACAAGTGTTTCACCATTACCACATGTATAAATACTAGGTTCACTCTTATCATAATAACCACCTATTCTAGTTCTCCATTGATTTTTACCTGAATGATCATATTTAGTAATAAATAAACTTTGGTCACCATCAAGTTCTAAATTAGTAACTGGAACAGTATTATTAGTAGAATCAAATATATTTAATTCATTACTAGTATAAACACCAGCAACATAAAGATTACCATTTTTATCTAAACTCATTTGAGGATTTAATTCATCACCAAAACCACCAATATGTGTATAGAATGTATTTTGTAATTCATTATAATTAACAAAACTAGTCTTAGTATTAACATCAATAACATCTAAATCATTAACATAATTATATTGGTCTCCAGTTATTTTAGGAATCCATTTACCACCTTTAGTTACTAATTCAACTGCTTCTGAAATTAACACTGTTCTACGTATAGTATAAGCAAAATTCTCTTTTTGTAATATATTTAAACTTACTATACTACTACTATCATTATTTGTAATAACTATTTGTTTACAAAAACTATCAGGTAATAAAGTATTGTCTTCTAAATAAATTTGTCTAGGATTACTATCATGAACATTTAATAAACCATATCTATTATATTTAATTATATAAATATCAATACTATAACTACTATTAGTGCCATTTATAGTAGCTAGAGGGTCAGAATAAGGGCTATTAG
>JACCED011148372.1_pt1 | contig 19495 bp, 17 predicted proteins | sample 7455021 | NCBI WGS metagenome assembly JACCED01 (sample SAMN15323456, study PRJNA562643) | freshwater metagenome | isolation source: river surface water | place: USA:Blue River Watershed | collected 2017-08-19 | reverse complement strand
GGTAGCATTCTGCAATTTGCCAAAGACGGTGATGGTGACGGAATCATTGATCTACGCAACAGTAGACGGGATGCCATTTTTAGTGTTGCCAACTTCTTAAAGGTTCATGGTTGGCAACCCGGAATGCCCATTTACTTCCCAACCATCAACACCCAACAAACATATCCAAAAATTGTTGAGTTAGCGGATGGACAACCCATCCTTAAATATACGGTTGAAGAACTGATTCAATTTGGAATTCTCGAACCAAACCAAGGAAACCTTTTAAAAGGTGGTGTGGAGCCTTTTAGTAAAGCCTTGATTGTTGATCTCCCATCACCGGGCAAAAATCAAGAGCCCGAGATTGAATATGTTGTAGGTTTACAAAACTTTCTTAGCATCGTGAACTACAACCGAAGTTATTTTTATGCCCAAAGTGTTGCTGAGTTTGCGCAAGCGCTAGGCTACAAAAATCAAAGTGCTATCCAAATGAATGCTGATATCAGTAAAAATGTCTCAGACAGCACTCAATCTAAGAAAAAGGTGAATAAACAAAAAAAGAATAAGAAAGCTTCAAAACCTGCAAATTGACTGAGTCAATTAGTCACTTAGGCAGGGAATACACCCGTAGAAAGATAACGATCACCGCGGTCACAAACAATAAAAACAATTGTTGCATTCTCAACAGTTTGTGCGACGCGAAGCGCGATCGTTAGTGCACCAGCGGCAGATACGCCACAGAAGATGCCCTCCTCCTTGGCCATACGCCGTGCCATTTCCTCGGCTTCAGCTTGAGTTACGTATTCGATTCGGTCAACGCGCTCTGATTGATAAATCTTAGGAAGGTATGCTGGCGCCCATTTACGAATCCCAGGAATTTGCGAACCCTCTGCAGGTTGCCCACCAATAATTTGAATCTCTGGATTCATCGACTTTAAGTAGGTTGATACCCCAGTAATTGTTCCAGTTGTTCCCATTGCAGAAACGAAATGCGTAATTTGGCCATGCGTATCTCGCCAAATCTCAGGGCCAGTGGTCTCAATATGCGCTCGGGGATTATCTGGGTTTCCAAACTGATCCAAAAGCTTACCGCGCCCCTCTTTTTGCAACTGCTCTGCATAATCACGTGCCAACTCCATGCCACCAGAGCTTGAGGTCAGAATTAACTCAGCGCCATACGCTGCCATACTCTGCCGACGCTCGAGGCTTTGATTCTCGGGCATCACTAAAATAATTTTGTAACCCAACATCGCACCAACCATGGCAATCGCAATTCCGGTATTTCCGCTGGTTGCCTCGATCAAGGTATCGCCAGGTTTAATGTCGCCACGCTCCTCAGCGTGCTTAATCATTGAAAAAGCGGGGCGGTCTTTAACCGACCCCGCAGGATTGTTACCTTCTAACTTTCCTAAAATGACATTACCGCGTCGTTCATTTTCCAATCCCGGTATGCGTTGCAAGCGCACCAAGGGAGTGTTTCCAATCGTTTGAGAAATCGTTGGATATAAAGAATTAGAGGAATTCGCTTGGGTCATAAGTCCATTTTAGCGACAACTCTTGACGCGGTCGACTTACTTAATGACGCTGGCGCGTGGTCGGCCGCTCACTCTCCGACGAATGCGCTTTAGCTTGGGACTGCTTATTTTTTCTCGTGGAACGCGATTCAGACCGAGATTGGCTTTTAGTTTCACGATAACCACTTTGCCCCTCAATTTTTAAACCATTTTCCATGAGCCTTGAAACAGACCGCTCACCAATTCCACGAACACGCGACTGCAGATCATAAGAATCATAAAACGCCCCACCCTTCTCGCGCTCCGCAATAATTGCTTTTGCTTTCGATGGTCCAAGCCCACGAATACTCTCCAACTCAGACTGTGATGCCGTATTAACATTTACAGGTGATGCTTCCACTTTAGAAAGACCAAATGGAAGCGAGAGCGCTAGAGCCATCATCAAAATTGCTGATTTTTTGGATACGCTTTCGGTTGATGAATGAACCAGAGTTGATAAACCCATTTTTTCTCCTTTATTGTTGATAAACCATGAAAAACTCATGGCCCTCTTCAACGGTAGAAAAGAGTTCGGGTTGACGTAAAAGCGGGGGTTACAGCGGGCTTGCTAAAAAATCAGAATTTTCTGACAGCCAACTGATGTAACGGCTGACACCCTGCTCGACATTTAAGAAGTCTGCGGAGTAACCAGCGGCTCTTAATTGGGTAAGATCCGCTTGTGTAAAACACTGGTACTTTCCTCTTAAATCATCTGGAAAGGGGATGTACTGAATTAGGCCTTGCTTCACCAAATCAGTTAATGGCAGTTCAGATTGGCCATTGATTCGGCGCAGTGAGTTCACGGTTGCACAGGCAACATCATTAAATGGTTGTGCACGCCCAGTACCTAAGTTAAAGATACCGCTTTTTTCTGGGTGATCGAGAAAAAACAGATTAACTTTAACCACATCCTCCACCGAAATGAAATCGCGTGACTGCTGCCCTGGGGCATACCCACCATACTCGCCAAATAATTTAACGGTCTGATTCTTTTTAAACTGATGGTAGTGGTGAAATGCAACAGAAGCCATGCGTCCTTTGTGAGACTCACGCGGACCATATACATTGAAGTACCTAAAACCAACCACTTGTGCAGTGGGAGCTTTCTCTGCCATTCGCAAACGCATGTATTGATCAAATAAAAACTTTGAGTAGCCGTAAATATTTAGTGGTTTCTCGTATTGGCGTTCCTCGACAAATGTATCGGAGCCTCCATAGGTCGCAGCCGATGAGGCGTACAAAAAAGGTACTTTTTGAGCAGTGCAAATTTCATACAAATTTACTGAGTACTGATAGTTGTTATTCATCATGAAAACACCATCCGTTTCCATGGTATCTGAACAGGCTCCCTCATGAAAAACTGCTTTCACCTTACCGAACCAACCTTCATGAAAGCCTTCCAGAAAATCGTTTTTATCAATGTAGTCAGCAATATCAAGATCGGCAAGATTGCGGTATTTATCAGCTGGACGAAGATCGTCAACAGCAATGATATTTTTCTCGCCGCGCGCATTGAGCGCCTGAACAATATTGGCACCAACAAATCCGGCTGCGCCGGTCACAATATAGGTCACTGAAGCTCCTCAGCAGAAACAGTCGCAGTTCCTAGTTTACCGACCACAATACCCCCAGCGCGATTTGCAAGCGCCATTGCCTTCTCCAAAGGCCATTTCGCAGCCATTGCAACGGCCAAGGTCGCAATTACAGTATCGCCGGCACCAGAGACATCAAATACTTCACGTGCTTGCGCCCGAACATGACTAACGCCCTGTTTTGTAAATAAAGACATGCCTTCCTCAGAACGCGTTAATAGGAGCGCCTCAAGATTGAGCTCTTCTCGTAGAGCCTGCGCTTTTCTGACTAGATCATCTTCGCTAGACCATGCCCCAATGACCTGTCGTAATTCACTTCGATTCGGAGTTAAAACGGTAGCGCCTTTGTACTTCGAGTAAGCATCGCCCTTAGGATCAACCAAAATAATTTTTTGCTTTTCTTTCGCTAGAGCAATCATGCTAGCAACTTGACCAAGGGCTCCCTTACCGTAATCAGACAAAATCACCACGTCCACATCTGGCAAGAGTTTTTCAAACTGTTCAAGTTTTTGCTTTAAAGAATCTGAACTCGGGGTTTGCTCAAAATCCAACCGAATTAACTGTTGCTGACGAGCAATCACTCGTAGCTTCACAGTGGTTGGAACAGTGCTATCAACTTGTAACCGTCCATGCACACCGCTTGCTTGCAAAAGCTCTGAAATACGTTTTCCAGCCTCATCCTGACCCACCACTCCGAGCAGAGTTGTTTGCGCACCTAGTGCAGAGGCATTACGAGCAACGTTTGCTGCACCACCTAAACGCTCGTCAATTTTGGCAACTTGTACAACCGGAACTGGGGCCTCTGGCGAAATACGACCTGTATCGCCAAACCAATAACGATCAAGCATGACATCACCAACAACGAGAAGTCGGGCTTTACTAAATTGAGCGCGGTCAGCTTTTTCGATTGTCAATTGGCTCTCTCAAATGAATGAATTCGTTAATTATGCCGACCAATTCCTTGATACTCAAAACCAAGATCCTTCATCGTTTGGGGCTCATACAAATTACGCCCGTCAAAAATGATTGGGTACTTCAGTTTCTGTTTCAAGACCTCAAAGTCTGGGCTACGGAAGGCTTTCCATTCGGTCACAATCACCAAAGCACTGGCGCCATCCAAGGCATCTTCAGGAGTTTTGGTCATCTGTATTTGTTTGAGTAAATTAGGCTGATTCTTAAAATCCAACTCCAGTGAGCGCTGCGCCTCAGTCATTGCTACTGGATCATGCGCCTTAATCATTGCCCCACGTTTGACAAGTTCAGCAATAATGAGTCGACTCGGCGCTTCCCGCATATCATCAGTATTCGGTTTAAATGCTAGCCCCCATAATGCAAAACTGTGTCCGGTTAAATCATTACCAAAGCGCTTGATGATTTTCTCAATCAAAACAGTTTTCTGAGCTTGGTTAACCGCCTCAACTGCATCTAAGATTTTGAGATCGCGCCCATGGGATTGGGCGGTTTTTGATAAGGCAGATACATCTTTAGGAAAGCATGAACCACCATAACCAGTGCCGGCATATAGAAAGCCATAACCAATTCTTGAATCCGATCCGATTCCCTGTCGAACGGCTTCAATATCCGCACCAACCGCATCCGCAAGATTTGCCAGTTCATTCATAAATGAAATACGCGTTGCCAACATGGCGTTAGCAGCATATTTTGTCAGCTCAGCACTTTTTACATCCATGTAGTAGGTGCGCTCATGATGGCGATTAAACGGTGCATACAATTTACGCATTAATTCCTTGGCGCGTAACCCAGCAGCGTCAGCATTTGTGCCAATCACGATACGATCGGGTCGCATAAAATCCTCAACCGCGGCACCCTCTTTTAAAAACTCGGGGTTTGATACCACCGAGCACCAATTGGGATCCAATTGGCGTTTTTTGAGCTCTTCCTGAATAACTGCGCTTACTTTTTCTGCCGTCCCAACAGGTACTGTTGATTTATCAACAATCACCTTAGGTCCATTCATGTATTTACCAATGTTGCGAGCCGCTGAGAGCACATATTGCAAATCAGCAGATCCATCTTCATCTGGCGGTGTTCCAACCGCAATAAACTGAATCTCACCATGGTTAACTGCAGCAGCAATATCGGTTGAGAACACAATTCGTCCGGCTGCCCGATTGCGCGCAATCATTTCTTCTAAACCAGGCTCATAAATCGGCACACCACCGGAATTTAGAAGATCAATTTTTTTCTGGTCCAGATCAAGGCAAAAAATAGTATTACCAAGCTCTGCTAAGCAAGCGCCAGTTACCAAACCAACATAACCGCTTCCAACAATCGTAACTTTCAATTTCTATCCTTTTGAACTAACAGATCATTCATCATTGTTACATTGAAGGACCGCTAGGCACTGCACCCTCGGTCCTGCGCGGAGAATAAGCTTCCCAGTTATTGCATCCTGGACATTGCCAATAAAAACGTCGGGCTCTAAAGCCGCAGTTGCCACAGGTATAGCGTGCAAGCGAAGTCGTACGCTGTTTTAGTAAGCCCAAGGTCGATTTCAGATCGGCAACTCGAGTTTCTGGGCCACTGACCTCTGCTAAGGCCAAACGTGTCTCGGCCAGTTTGCATAAGGCACTTAGGGTTGGCGAATGCTGCATGACATCAACTAGCATGACCTCTGCCGCCTGAGCCCCCCGAATTTGCATCACATGTTTATGCACAATATCCAAGAGCTCTCCAATTGCCTGCGTTTTAAGAAGCGCAAGGAGCTGATCCAAACCCTGATCTGCCTGATTTAAAGCGGTGTGTGCTGCCATCCAACGATCCGCTACCAAATGCATATAAGCTGGGTTCTCTTTGGCAACGATCCCCCATACTTCAATGGCCTGCTGTGGACGCTCTTTTGCCAAGAAATAATCTCCTTGCAAAATTAGAGCGCGCGAATGATTAGGAATTGCGATTAGGGCATTACGAATCGCAGACTCAGCCTCATTCAAATCTTTGCGATGAAGAGCTTCCTGAGCAATCTCGCAATAAAACTGCGCAATCTCCAATTGATGACTTTTATCTTGCAAATCTTGCAACTCAGTTGCCGCAATAATGGCTTTTTTCCAATCTTTTTCGATCTGGTACATCTCCAAAAGACTTTCTTTTGCCGGAATTGCATACTTACCCGATCCCACTTGATTGAGTGAAGCTTCGGCACGATCCAATAAACCTGCTCTTAGAAAATCTCTACCGAGCTCATACGCAGCATGATCACGATCACGCGGCTTTAAATCTTCACGATTGGCAAGATGTTGATGTACCCGAATCGCTCGTTCAGTCTCACCGCGTCGACGAAACAAATTACCCAAGGAAAAATGCAAATCAACAGTCTCGGGATCCAGTTGTGCGACCTTTACCAAAGCCTCGATCGCCTGATCAGGCTGTTCGTTGAGTAAAAGATTAAGTCCTTTAAACGTTGAACGCTGTTGCTTTAAACGTTCACGCTCATCTTGACGAGCCTCCAGACGCAAATCCCAACGCGAGGCGAGCCATCCAAGACCGAAAAAGATCGGAATTAAAAGTAACCAGCCGGTTTCAATCTGGATCATTTGAGTGGCTAAACGGGAAACAAACTATTTTTTGATCTCAAAGAGATCTGCCACTGCGGGACTAGGCACCCGAACTCCCTTTGTCCATGACTAATTTTTGGTCGAGCGGTTTGTAGTCGACTCGTTCACGTAATTCTTTACCTGGCTTGAAATGAGGGACCCGCTTCTCAGGAATTAAAACTTTCTCGCCCGACTTTGGATTGCGACCAGTACGCGCGGGTCGATGATGCAATACAAAACTACCCACACCCCGCAGTTCAATACGCTTACCTTCTGCTAACGCTTGGGTCATCGTATCCAATAGAGTTTTTACCGCTAACTCCACATCCCTTGGCAAGAGCTGCGGAAACTGTTCCGCAAGGCTCTCTACCAACTCGGATCGGGTTATCGCTTGATGCTCTTGATCTGACATATCTAATTAGCCCGCCACCTTTTAAAGTGGCGGAATCACCTTAGCTTTGATTATCCATTTTTGCCTTGAGTAGGGCGCCAAGGTTAGTGGTTCCAGAACCAGCGTCCCCTTGCAACTTATTCATGGCATCCTGTTGTTCAGCGCTATCTTTTGCCTTGATCGATAAGTTGATCGAACGTGACTTGCGATCAATATTAATAATCATGGCAGATACCGAATCACCCTCTTTGAGAGCATTACGGGCATCCTCAACGCGATCGGTTGAGATTTCAGAAGCGCGCAGATAGCCTTCAACTTCATCGGCCAACTGAATAACAGCACCCTTGGCATCGACACTCTTAACAGTGCCACTGACCATGCTGCCTTTATCGTTTGCAGAGGTAAAGTTGTTGAAGGGGTCACCAGACATTTGTTTAATGCCTAAAGAGATGCGCTCTTTCTCAACATCAATTGCGAGCACTACAGCTTCGAGTTCATCGCCTTTTTTGAAGGCTTTAACAGCTTCTTCACCAGGCTCATTCCATGACAAGTCGGAAAGATGAACTAAACCATCGATACCACCGGGCAAACCAATGAACACACCAAAATCAGTAATCGATTTGATAGCGCCTTTGATCTTGTCACCCTTTTGATGACTGCGTGAGAACTCTTCCCAAGGATTGGCCTTGCATTGCTTAATACCTAAGCTAATACGACGTTTGTCTTCATCAATATCCAAGACCATCACTTCGACTTCGGTTCCCAAAGAAACGGCTTTGCTTGGGGCAACGTTCTTATTGGTCCAATCCATTTCGGAGACGTGTACCAAGCCTTCGATACCAGTCTCAATCTCAACGAAAGCACCATAATCCGTCAAATTGGTGACTTTGCCAAAGAGACGAGTGTTAGGTGGGTAACGACGAGCAATGCCGACCCATGGATCATCACCCAATTGCTTAATGCCGAGTGAAACACGGTTTTTATCTTGATCAAACTTCAAGATCTTGGCGGTTACTTCTTGACCAACGGTCAACATCTCGCTCGGATGACGAACACGACGCCATGCCAAATCGGTGATGTGGAGTAAGCCATCGATACCACCTAAATCCACAAATGCGCCGTAGTCGGTAATGTTCTTAATCGTCCCTTGAACAACGCTTCCCTCTTGGAGGTTCGACATCATCTTGGCACGCTCTTCACCTTGGCTTGCTTCAACTACAGCACGGCGAGATAAAACAACGTTGTTACGCTTACGATCTAGCTTAATGACCTTAAACTCCATGGTCTTGCCCTCGTAGGGGCTAGTGTCTTTAATTGGGCGAGTATCGACCAAGGATCCTGGCAAGAAAGCACGGATACCATTAACCATTACGGTTAAACCACCTTTGACCTTGCCGGTCACAGTTCCAGTAACAATTTCGGCACCTTCAAGGGCCTTCTCTAGGTTCATCCAGGATGCTAGGCGTTTTGCCTTATCGCGGGAGAGGATCGTGTCGCCGTATCCATTCTCCAGGGCATCAATAGCTACTGAAACGAAATCACCAGGGTTAACTTCGAGTTCGCCCTGATCATTTTGGAATTCTTCAACGGGAATAAATGCTTCGGACTTAAGCCCAGCATTCACAACAACAAAATTATGATCAATACGGATCACTTCGGCCGAAATAACCTGGCCGGTTTTCATATTAGATCGGGTTAGGGATTCTTCAAATAGTGCTGCAAAAGATTCAGACATGAGGTTCACTTTGTGCCGCCAATTACTGACGGGTTAGGTTAATCAAACTCTTACTAGCGGCATTTAAGCGTAGGTGCTAGTTCGAGCGCCAAACAACTAGATAAAACTATTTCTTGGTTCCAAGTTCTTGATACCAATTCAAAACTTGCTCAACCGCTTGATCGACCGATAAATTGGAAGTGTCGAGCAAATGAGCTCCCTCTACACGCTTGAGCGGAGCGGTAGCCCTGGTAAGGTCTCGTGCATCGCGCTCTTGCAAATCCTGCAAAAGGACGTCCATTCTAGCAGAAATTCCCTTAGCGATCAATTGCTTATACCGACGCTCGGCTCGAGCCTCTACGCTGGCGGTTAGATAGATCTTTAGCACGGCATCCGTAAAGATTCGGCTTGCCATATCCCGCCCATCCGCGACCAAGCCAGGTTCCTCGCGAAATGAGCGCTGGAGGGTGAGTAAAGCATCTCGAACCTCAGGGTAGATGGCGATTTGCGAGGCCCGAATTCCAATCTTTTCCTCACGGATGGTCTCGGTCACATCCTTGCCATCGAGATAAATCGAGGTTCCCTTAAATTGAACTCTCATTGTTGAGGCAAGTTCTCCAATTTTCTTGGATTCATTCTCAGAGATATTGACGTGTTCACTTGCCAGAGCAACAAGCCGATAGAGCGCCCCGCTATCTAAATAATGAAAACCGAGGTGCTCAGCAACCCGCATTGCAACCGTTCCCTTACCGGAGGCAGTTGGTCCATCAATCGCAATTACTGGGGGGAAATTCAAAAGATTTACCTCATGAAAAACTAATACGTAATACTCGCAAGCTCAGAAAAGTAATGTGGAAATGTTTTTGCAACACAATTGGGATCATTAATCTGAATTTGCTTAGGTCCAAAAGCCGCCAGAGAGAAGCACATTGCCATTCGATGATCATCATAGGTATCAATGCCCTCTGCGGGAGAGAGCCACTCATTCTTTTTGAGGGGCTCAATCTCAATAAAGTCAGAACCCTCGATCACGGTTGCGCCTAAACGACGTAACTCGGTTGCCATCGCTGCAATCCGATCAGTTTCTTTTACGCGCCAACTGGCAATATTTTCCAAACGGGTTTTTCCGTTGGCAAATAAAGACATCACTGCCAAGGTCATTGCAGCATCGGGTATTGCTGTGCAATCGATCGTGATTCCTCGCAATTCTCCTTGACCGCGAACACCATGGGTTTCGAGATAATCATCACCGCGTTGGACTACAGCCCCCATTCGCTCAATAGCATCTGCAAATGCAATATCGCCTTGAATGCTATTTTTACCAACCCCCAAAACACGGACCGGCCCTTTTCCAAGAACTCCGGCTGCTAGAAAATAAGATGCTGAAGAGGCATCGCCTTCCACAGACAAAATTTCTGGACTTTTGTAGACCTCCCCAGCTTTTGTTGCCGGGATCACAAATAAATTAGGATTAGGATTGCTGACCGTTATCCCAAAACGCTGCATCAATTTACAGGTAATGTCGATATAAGGGCGTGAAATTAACTCGCCAATCACTTCGATCCGAATCTCTTTGCGCGCAACTAAAGGTAGCGCCATCAACAATGCGGTTAAAAACTGGCTTGAGACATCACCGCGAACCTGAATCACTTCGGGCAAACTCACCTTACCGGCATGAATCTGTAACGGTGGGTATCCCACGGTGTTTTCGTAATCAATCTTGGCGCCAACCTGCTTTAAGCCGTCGACCAAATCACCAATTGGGCGCTCGTGCATTCGCGGCACACCAGAGAGCCGATATTCGCCCTCTTGCATCACTAACGCTGCTGTCAATGGACGAATTGCAGTGCCGGCATTTCCCATAAACAGATCAGCTTTCTTGATTGGGAAAGCGCCGCCACAACCATTTACTTCACAAGTCGCGCCATGATCGTCAATCTGAACTCCCAACTGCCGCAAGGCATTTCGCATCACCTGCGTATCATCAGCATCCAGCAATTGCTTTAGAGTGGTTTTACCACTGGCGAGTGCTGAAAGTAACAGCGCGCGATTCGAAATACTTTTAGAGCCGGGTAATGTAATTTGACCTTTTGCACCCTGATAAGGGCCAATCCGAAGTGCCGCACTAGCCATCAAGACTCTTCCCAGCGTTGCCGAGCCTCACTTGCTCTTTGGAAAACTTTTTCAAGGGATTGTCCATCACCCTTCGCAATCATCTCTCGCAAATGTTGCGTAATAGTGAGATATTGATCGAGCTCCTTTAGGATCGCCTGTTTATTTGCTAAACAAATATCGCGCCACATCTCAGGGCTGGAAGCTGCGATCCTCGTGAAGTCTCTAAAACCAGCTCCTGCATGACCTAATTTTTGTTGAGCATCATCGGAGTTCAAAACGCTCGCCATTAATGCATACGACAAGATATGCGGCAAATGCGAGACCGCAGCATAGATTGCATCATGCTGAACAGCAGAAATGCGCTTGACGCTTGAGCCCACCGTTTTCCAAAACGCTTCAGCAAGTGAAATATCATTCGCTGAATTCTCCTGAAGTGGGCAAAGAATCGTTTGTTTTCCTTGAAATAAATCCGCTTTTGCGGCTAAGGCACCATGTTGAGCGCCACCGGCTATCGGATGCGCTGGAATAAATTGGCAGACCTTCTTACCTAAGGTTTCTTTGGCAGCTAATATGACGTCGCTTTTAGTACTCCCAGCATCCGTAATTAGTGTGCTTGGCATTAAATGCGGTTCGATCTTAGAAAAAAGATCGCGCATTTGAGCAACTGGTGCGCATAAAACAATCCACTGTGACTTTTGAACTGCTTCATCCAGTGAGCAAATCTGGTCGATTGCACCCATCTTCAGCGCATCCTCAAGATTTTTTGTACTGCGACCAACACCAATCACTTGCGTTACAGCCTTAGCATTTTTAAGAGCAAGGCCCAATGAAGCGCCGATCAAGCCAACACCAATCATTGCAACCGTACCAAATTGATTAGCGCTCATACTGACACCGTTTGATCTTTAAGTATCTGGGCAAGCGCTTTAATGCAAATCTCATTTTCTTCTGGCAAGCCAATCGAAATTCTTAACCATTGCGGTAAGCCGTAATTCGCAACTGGCCGAACAATCACCCCACGCTCTAGTAACTCACGATTGACTCGCATCCCTGCCTGATCATCGTTGCCAACTTTCACCAAAACAAAATTACCCGAAGATGGTAAATATGGCAGATTCATTTGTGCAAACGCCTGAGTGAACTGTGCATAACCGGCTTTATTTAAGGCATAGCCTTTTTGTAAGAAGGCCTCATCTTGTAAAGCTGCGATCGCGGCTGCTTGTGCAAGACTGTTGACATTAAATGGTTGACGAATTCGGTTTAATAAATCGGTAAGCGGTGTTTGCGCAATGCCATATCCGATTCGTAAACCAGCTAAGCCATACGCTTTTGAAAAACTTCGTGACACCACCAAGTTTGGATACTTCCTAACCCAAGCAATCGCATCATAGCGCTGCTCCGGTGAGAGGTATTCGTTGTAGGCCTCGTCAAGCACCACTACAACATGAGAAGGTATTTTTTCTAAGAAGGCTTGGATCGAATCAGGCTGCAAATAACCGCCAGTAGGATTATTCGGATTTGCAACAAAAACGAGTTTGGCCCTCTCTCCTAGCTCTAGCACTGCTTCTAACATCGCAGGTAAATCGTGTCCATATTGCGCATTAGCTGGTACCTCAATTGCTTTTGCTCCGATTGCCTGAGTCGCTAATGGATAAACTGCAAACGCGTGCTTTGAGAACACTACAGCATCGCCCGCTTGTGCAACTGCTCGAGCGGTGAGCTCAAGAATATCGTTACTACCGTTTCCTAAAGTGATCCATTCCTCTGGAACGCCAAGACGCTTTGACAAAACCTGTTTGAGCTCAAAACCATTGGAATCGGGGTAGCGTCCCAAATCACTTGCGGCTTTGAGCATCGCCTGTTTTGCGGACTCGGGCATACCCAATGGATTTTCATTGGAAGCCAATTTCACAATGGCGTTTTCACTAAGACCAAATTCGCGTGCAACCTCGCTAATGGGTCTGCCACCCACATAAGGTGCAATTGCATGTACGTGGTCTAAACCAATTTTTTTTGTCATGAATCGTTACACCAAAATTAATTCTTGGCTCTGGGGTAGGAACCTAAGTTTTTGTAGAAAGCCGCCATCGTCTTAAGCTCATCAATTGCCTTGGCTACTTTTGCATCCGACGCATGGCCTTCGATATCAATGTAAAAGTGATACTCCCACGATCCTTTGCGAGCTGGTCGTGATTCAAAGCGCGTCATGGATACGCCATGTTTAGCTAATGGACCGAGTAAATGATGGACTGCGCCCGGTTGATTAGCTACTGAGAGAACGAGCGACGTTTGATCCTGACCACAGGGTTGACATACATATTTACCAATGACGACAAAACGCGTGCGATTGTTAGGATCATCTTGAATTTGAGCACTAACAATCTGTAAACCGTATGCGATTTGAGCAGGATCTCCAGCAATTGCTGCAATACTGGGGTCTTGACTTGCCATACGCGCAGCTTCAGCATTACTACTAACTGCCTGACGTTGCAACTGAGGAGCATGCACACTGAGCCATTGCTGACATTGCGCCAATGCTTGAGCATGGGCACACACAGTTTTCACGCCATCTAACGTTCCGCTTTTAGTTAATAGATGATGCCGAATTGGTAAAACCACTTCGCCACTAATTTGTAAGGGGCTTTCCAACAACAAATCAAGGGTGCGCGAAACTGCTCCCTCACTCGAGTTCTCAACTGGCACAACTCCAAATACGGCCGCACCCTTTTCAACGGACTTAAAGACCTCATCCAAACTTGCGCATGGTAAACCTTGAATCGATTGACCAAAAAATTGCCCAGCTGCAAGCTCCGAGAAAGTTCCAACCGGCCCCAGATAAGCAATCGTTTGGCGAGATTCCAGCGCTCTACAGGCTGACATGATTTCACGCCAAATGGATGCAATACCGTCCGCCAACAAAGGTCCAGGATTTTTCTTTAAAACGTTTTGAATAACCTGGTTCTCGCGCTCCGGACGAAAAATGGGTGCCGATGATTCATTCTTAATATGACCAACCTCTTCCGCAGCTTTTGCGCGTTTAGAAAGTAATTGCAAAAGTTGCTCATCGATCTCGTCGATCTGAGCTCGCAGTGGGGCTAAACGTTGATCATCACGAGACATTAAGCGCGCCTTTCAAAATCTCGCATGAACTCGACCAGGGTTTCCACTCCGGTAATCGGCATCGCATTGTAGATACTCGCGCGCATACCCCCAACTGCCTTGTGACCGCGCAAAGCAACCAAACCTGCTGCACTTGATTTCTCCAAAAACGCTGCATTCAAACTCTCATCTTTTAAAAAAAATGTTACGTTTGTTCTCGAACGATATTGCTGATGAACTCGATTCTCATAAAGCGAACTTTGATCAATAAACTCGTAAAGCAATTTGGATTTGATTTGACTGCGACGCTCCATCTCCAAAACACCACCCTGACGCTTGATCCACTTAAATACTAAGCCCGAAACATAAATTGGGAAAGTGGGTGGGGTATTAAACATTGATTGATTGGCGGCTTCCTTAGCCCAATCCCAAATCGATGGAGTAATTGGCATGGCATGACCCATTAAATCCTTGCGCACAATCACGATTGTTACCCCAGCAGGTCCAATATTTTTTTGAGCGCCCGCAAACAAAACGCCACACTGGTTGACATTCATTCGTTTGGAGAGAATATTGCTGGAAATATCGGCAACTAAAGGGGTGTTGCCGACATTCGGAAATTCAGGAAACTCTACTCCGCCAATGGTCTCATTGGCACAGATATGAACATAGGCAGCATCATCGCTAAGCTGCCAAGTGCTTCGCTCTGGAATGGTTCGAAACCCTTCCCCAACCGAGGATGCGGCAATATGCGCCTGTCCATATTTTTGAGCCTCCTTCACGGATTTTTCAGACCAAATACCAGTCACCACAAAATCCGCTTTCGGTTTTTTTGCTAAAGGCATCAAGTTCATCGGGATAGCTGCGTTTTGGCCAATGCCCCCACCTTGCAATAAGAGCACCTCATAACTATCTGGGATTTGCATCAAATCGCGCAAATTGGACAGGGTCTCTTCATAGACCGCCATGAACTCTTTACTTCGGTGACTAATTTCCATGACGCTTGTACCAAGACCTTGCCAATTGAGAAGCTCATCTTTAGCTTGCTGAAGAACCTCATCCGGCAAGGTGGCTGGACCCGCTGCGAAGTTATAAATGCGGCGGTCAAAACTCATGGTGATTAAAGGTTGGTGATGGTTTAAGTATCGGCAGAAGGTTCAGAGTCGTTGTCACCCTGATTTTCAGAAATCTCATCACCTTCATCATCGGAGTCACTCTCTGCAATTCGTTGCAGACCTGATAAATGCGTACCCTCATCCACATTAATCAAGGTAACTCCCTGTGTTGCGCGTCCCATCTCTCTGATTTCAGATACACGAGTGCGTACCAAAACACCGCCAGTTGTGATCAACATGATTTGATCTTCTGGAGATACGAGGGCAGCAGCCACCACCTTACCGTTTCGCTCACTCGTCTGAATCGCAATCATCCCTTTGGTACCGCGACCATGCCGTGTGTATTCTGCAATTGGGGTTCGTTTGCCGTAGCCATTTTCGGTCGCAGTAAGCACACTACTTGGGGCGCTTGGGTCTTCAACGCTCGCTTGCCCACCCTCAGTTACTTCAGCAGGCGCAACCAACATGGCAATCACTTCTTGCCCATCACCTAAGTTCATACCTCTCACACCGCGCGCTGTACGACCCATTGGACGAACATCATTCTCATCAAAGCGAACTGCCTTACCGGCATCCGAGAACAACATCACGTCGTGTTTGCCATCGGTAATGGCGGCACCCACTAGGAAATCGCCTTCGTCTAAATCGACGGCAATGATTCCGGCTTTACGGGGATTGGAGAAGTCGGATAAACGCGTCTTCTTAACGGTGCCACGGCGAGTGGCCATAAATACGTAGTGATCATCTTGGTATCCCTGAATTGGCAAGATGACGGTGATCTTTTCACCTTCAACTAGAGGGAACATGTTCACAATGGGTTTACCGCGAGAGGTACGACTACCTTGAGGAACTTCCCAAACCTTTAACCAATACATCCGGCCGCGATCAGAGAAGCACAAAATCGTATCGTGGGTGTTTGCCACAAACAGGGTATCGATCCAATCTTCATCCTTGGTGGTGGCTGCTTGCTTACCTCGACCACCGCGTCGCTGCGCACGGTATTCGCTAAGCGGCTGACTCTTCATATAGCCAGCATGCGACAGTGTGACCACCATATCGGTTGGCGTAATCAGATCTTCTGTAAATAACTCAGTTGCATTCATTTCGATATATGAACGCCGTCCAGTATCAGATCCTGTTTCACCAAACTCGGATTTGACCTCGAGTAACTCGGTCTCAATTACTTTGGTAACACGCTCAGGCTTTGCCAACAAATCGAGTAAGTCGGCGATCTCATCCATCACCTCTTTGTACTCACTAATAATTTTGTCTTGTTCAAGACCCGTTAGGCGCTGTAAGCGCATTTGCAGAATTTCTTGTGCTTGTCCGTCCGACAGGCGATAGAGACCGCCCTCTTGCATGCCGTACTCGGGTAACAAACCCTCTGGACGGAAGGATTGGCGTCCACCAGGAGCCTCGCCCTCTGCGCGAGCCAACATCTCGCGAACCAAGGAAGAATCCCAGGCTTGAGCCATCAACTCTTGTTTAGCTACAACAGGGTTTGCAGCTGCTTTAATGATTTCAATAAAGCGATCAATATTGGCTAGGGCAACAGCAAGACCCTCTAAAACATGACCACGTTCGCGCGCTTTACGAAGTTCAAAAATGGTCCTGCGGGTTATCACTTCGCGGCGATGAGCCAGGAAGTATTCCAACATTTGTTTGAGGTTGAGAAGTCGCGGCTGGTTATCAACCAAGGCGACCATATTCATGCCGAAGTTATCTTGGAGCTGCGTGCTCTTGTAAAGATTATTTAGGACTACCTCAGGAACCTCACCGCGTTTGAGTTCAATCACAACCCGCATGCCGGATTTGTCTGACTCATCGCGCAGATCCGAAATCCCCTCGATCTTTTTTTCATTAACCAGTTCTGCGATGCGTTCAAGAAGATTTTTCTTATTCACTTGATAAGGCAACTCATCGACGATGATGGCCTGTCGCTGACCCTTATCCATTTCCTCAAAATGGGTCTTGGCGCGCATCACAACTCGGCCGCGACCGGTACGGTATCCCTCGCGCACTCCTTGAACACCATAAATAATCCCGGCAGTCGGGAAATCTGGAGCCGGAATAATTTCAATCAACTCATCGACTGAACAATCGGGGTTGTGAAGAACATGTAAGCAAGCCTTGATCACCTCATCCAAATTATGGGGAGGAATATTGGTAGCCATACCGACAGCAATACCAGAGGAGCCATTGATTAAAAGATTTGGAACTTTTGCTGGCAGTATCAGCGGCTCTTTTTCGCTACCATCGTAATTAGGACCAAAGTCAACGGTTTCTTTATCAAGGTCGGCTAATAGCTCATGAGCGATTTTGCGCAATCGAATCTCGGTGTAACGCATTGCCGCAGCGTTGTCGCCATCCACTGACCCAAAGTTGCCCTGCCCGTCGACGAGCATATAACGTAGGGAAAAGTCCTGAGCCATCCGCACGATGGTGTCGTAAACCGCTGTATCGCCATGGGGGTGATATTTACCAATAACATCACCAACAATACGGGCAGATTTCTTAAAAGCCCGATTCCAATCGTTGTTTAATTCATACATGGCGTATAAAACACGGCGGTGTACGGGTTTTAGACCATCCCTAACGTCTGGCAAGGCACGACCGACGATTACGCTCATGGCGTAGTCCAGATAGGACCGCCGCATTTCGTCTTCTAGGGATATTGGGAGAGTTTCTTTAGCGGCTTGTTCCATCTCGAAATAATATCATTTTGCAGGCGCACAACCTGTGCTAATATTCAGGGAGTTAGTAGCTATTTATGTTGTACCGCTTTAGGCTTTTTTGGGCTTTTAGGCGATTCGGTTGCAATAATTTATTAAATGTTTTTTGAGGATAAAAAATGAACAAAACCCTAAAACTGATGCTCGCAGCATTGATTACGATCTCTGCCGGTTCAGTCATGGCCCAGCCTAGAAACGTTGATAACTGGGTTAACTCTACTGGCACTCCTTGGAGAAACGGTGATGGCACATTGTGCTGGCGCGATGCCGCCTGGACCCCTGCTACTGCCGCTGCTAATTGCGATGGCTGGCTTGCTCCTAAACCCGCTGCTGCTCCTAAACCCGCTGCTCCAGCAAGCAAGGTCACCCAGAAGAAAATTACTCTTCAAGCTGATACCTTGTTTGACTTTGATAAGTCAAACTTGAAGTCTGAAGGTGTTGCTACCCTGAACAAATTGGCTCAGGACATCAAGAAGATGAAACTCGAAGTTGTCATCATTGTTGGTTACACCGACGGCATCGGTACTGATGCTTACAACATTGCGCTCGGTCAACGCCGTGCCAACGCCGTTAAAGCTTTTCTAACTAATGACGGTGGCGTAGAAGCAACCCGCGTTTACACCGAGAGTAAGGGCAAGGCTGATCCAGTTGCCAGCAACGCAACTGCGGAAGGTCGTGCCAAGAACCGCCGCGCTGTGATCGAGGTTGTTGGAACACAGCCAGTGAAATAATTAGTCCTTCAGGACCAAACAAGCCCGGTTCGCCGGGCTTTTTTGTTCCTCTTTTTGATATTTCTTGATAATCTTTCTGCAACCTAATTAACCGTATGAGCAATGTAGACCAAGCCGAGATTGATAAGTTCAGCGCTCTTGCCCATCGCTGGTGGGATCCAACCAGTGAATTCAAGCCCTTGCATGCCATCAATCCCTTAAGGCTTGATTGGATCAAATCGATATCTCCCATATCTGGAAAGAAGGTTTTGGATGTGGGTTGTGGTGGCGGAATTCTGACTGAATCCATGTCAAAAGAAGGTGCACAGGTTACTGGTATTGATCTTTCAACGAAAGCTTTAAAGGTTGCCGAGCTTCATCAATTAGAGAGCGGTGTATCAGTTCGCTACCAATCCATCTCGGCTGAAGACCTAGCTCGCAATGAACCTGAAAGTTTTGATGTTGTTACCTGTATGGAAATGCTCGAGCACGTTCCAAATCCTGCCTCGGTCGTTCAAGCTTGCGCTAATTTATGCAAACCTGGTGGCACCATTTTCTTTTCAACCTTAAATCGCAATCCTAAATCCTATTTATTTGCGATTATTGGTGCGGAATATGTTCTGAAACTTCTCCCAAAGGGAACTCATCAGTATGAGAAGTTCATTAAACCCTCTGAACTGGCGCAATATACGCGTGCTGCAAACTTAGATTTTTTAGAGATCAAAGGATTAACGTATAACCCGCTCACTCAAATTTATCGCTTAAGTAGCGATACCGATGTTAATTACATGATCGCGGTGCGTAAAAAATAGATGGGCTTCTCACCTCGTTTTGAGGGTGTCTTTTTTGATCTGGATGGCACCCTTGCAGATACGGCACCAGATCTTGTAGCGGCGGCCAATCGTCTTCTCTTATCTAAAAATCGGTCTCCGATGCCTTAT
>JACCED012480256.1_pt1 | contig 19503 bp, 23 predicted proteins | sample 7455021 | NCBI WGS metagenome assembly JACCED01 (sample SAMN15323456, study PRJNA562643) | freshwater metagenome | isolation source: river surface water | place: USA:Blue River Watershed | collected 2017-08-19 | reverse complement strand
GTCAGATACTGGTTATGCTTCAGCTAGTTTACCAAATAATGCTGTGTCAGATGTTAATGTTTTAGGTGGTAATTCAATGTCAGATACTGGTTATGCTTCAGCTAGTTTACCAAATAATATATATACATATTCTATTAAAAAATCTAATAAAATAGATACTATTGAAATTAATATAAATTCAATGGATGATATAATTAATTATATAGATGTGTATAATACAATTATTGAAAGAAGGAAGCATTTATTTTTATTTGTTAATAATACCTATATTAAACTTGTAATAAATAGTAATAAACAACAATTTGATTTTAAATTAGACAATGATAATTTATCAATAAATATATTCTTAACGATTGTCTTTTATTATAAAAAAATATATACATTAACTATAATAAATGATAAATTAGACAAACTATATATATCTAAATTAAATTCAATATTAAAAAAAGATGATAATTTAATAACACAATTAAATTTAAGCAATAATAATTTATCATCTAAAGATTTTATTAAATTATTTAAATATGTAAAATTTGGAAATCAGTTTGATTTATTAGATATAAGTAAAAATTCCATGTTAATTAATACCTCTATTTTAAATAATTTAAGTTCTATATTTAAAAATATAAATGGAAAGAAAATTACAATAAATATTTCAAATTCATATAATAAAATACCTACTAAAACTTATACTATATTACCATTAAGTAAATACAATTTAATTATAAATTCAACTGAAACTTTTACTAATAATGTTACTATAATAAATATAATACTTTTAAATATAATACTTTTAATAATTTTTTTTTATTTAATATATAAAATATTTAAAAAAATAAGAATATAGAATATTAATGTCTCTTACTCAACAACTAACTGAATTTCGTTTTAATCTCGAAACTTTTGATTTATTAAATAGTATGGGTAAATCATCTGATTATTCTAACCAAATGTTAGGAGAATTAGGTTTTTCATCCCAACTTGTTAAATTTATGCAATCACAGCGTATGCTTCTTAATAGTGTATTACTTCGTCTTCAACTTTATAGTGAGCAAAATCTTAGTGAACAAAAAATCCGTAGTAGCGTCTCTGTTCTTAATAACCCTTCAGTAAATGCTCTTCTTGATTATTTATATAAAAACACATCATCGGTAACTAAATCAAAGAAGGTATCACCTCCACCAACACCTGCACCAGTTGTTCAACAAGTAGAACATGATGCATCAGAAGAAGAAGTTGTTGAAGAACAACAAGATGAAGAACAAGAAGAGCAAGTTGAAGATAATGAAGAAAGCCACTTTGATAGTTTCTTTTCATCATGTGTTCGTCAATCAGATGATGCTAGCCATACAGTAAAAATGAGTGCTATGTATGATGCATTTAGCAAGTGGTGGTCGAATAATTATGAAGATGAGACACCTACAAAAGATGAATTAAAAGAATACTTATCTGAAAGATTAGGTCATACTATTAAATCAATTGTTTCTAATGTTAGTTTAGCATAAATAAATATATAATATTTAATTAATGGAGGCAAATATAATTTGTCCATATTGTAAAACTGATATGAATTCATATAAATGCGAATATAATTGTACTTATTGCAATACAATTTATTGTTTATCTTGTAATGAACCTTTTCATATAATTAATTTAATTACTTATAAAGGTCATTATAAATCATGCTATAAATGGATAATATGTAATTCAAAATTATAATTTAATTTAAAATTATATTTTAAATTAAATTAATGTCTGAAAATACAAATAATCCTAAATGTCCTAAATGTTCTTCAAATAATTCTTGCTATAAATATTGTCAAGAATGTAATACATATTATTGCATGATATGTTTTATAAATTATTATGTAGAAAATGATAAAGTTATTGAAAACCATAATCCTCATTGTAATAAATCAGATGATATGTCTAGTATTGATCTAAGTGATTATGAGGAATAAAAAACATAAAGAAACTATTATCAATATTATGCATCTCATAATAATAATATTTCTTAAAATATTTTGAAAATATATTTTCCCATTGTTCAATCCTTAAATATTTTGCATAAAAAAAATTAGGATCTATAAATTGTTTATATGTTAATTTTTGAGATAAAATAACATCATATAAACAATGTTCTAAATCTATTAAATTAGATATATTATTATTATTATTATTGTGCTCATATAATACAATAATACCTTTATCAGATAAAATTCTATTTAGATTTTCCATAATATAATCAAATTCATTTTCTTTAATATGATGAAGACTATGGAAAATAGTTATTAAATCAATACTTTTATCCTTTATATTTGATATATTATTATAATGAGTAAAAGTAATGTCTTTTCTAGGTTGCCATTTTAAACCAACCCATTCATTAATATCAACTACATTTATTTGTTCTTTTGATAATCCTAATTGTTTACCAATATAATAAGCAGTATCTCCTACATTACCACCAAAATCTAAAATGGAATTAATATTATTAATATTATTAATATGTTTTTTTATGAAACTCCATTTAAATTCCGCTCTTTTCATATTATATTTTTCGTTATAAGTATTAATTGGATATTTAACTAGTGATCTAAATTTATTTATAATACTTTCATCAGAACTTCCTTGTTTTAAACAAAATTCTAAAATATTATTAATAATATTTTGATTAATATTAGCATTTTTTAATATTTTAATAAACATTTTAATTAATTTAATATTAATAGAATTATTTTTTAATAAATTATTTATAACGAATGATAATGATGATAATTTATTATAATTCTTTAAAATTCTCGTTCCACAATATATATTTTTCATAATAATATAATATATATTATTATTATGAATTATGCAGATTTAATCACCATAACAGGAATGATTATAGTTGTTTATTCTTTATTTACTTATTATCATACAAATAATGTTATTTATTTATTTACTGCATTACTTGGTTTTACTTGTGATTATTTTGATGGTTATGTTGCGAGAAAATTAAATATTTCAAGTGATTTTGGAAATACAATAGATAAATTAGTTGATAAAATAAATCAAATAGGTATATTATTATTATTAATTATTAAATTTAATATACCACCTATCTATATTTTCTTATACATTATTAGAGAAACAATAATGATATTAATGAGAAAGAACAATTTGAAAGCAGTTACTTCGTCATTTCATGGTAAATTAAAAACGGCATTATTTCCATTATTACTATTATTATTTCATTATAATGTTAGTATTAAAATGGAATTTCTCCAATTATTAACTATTTATAACTTTCTATCATTATTATTATAAAACGACATAATTTGCTAGTTATTGGCTATTTATGATAACCTATTATTCCTATAGAATTAGTTGGATTTGCAATTATATTATTTTAACATTATGTTATAATATCCATATCCTAATACTGCTATATAAAAAGCATCCAATCTATCTAATACACCTCCATGTGATAATAATATTTCAGAGTAATCTTTTACTCCTATATTTCTTTTAATATATGAAAAAAATAAATCACCAAATATACCTAATATATATATTAAATTTAAATCAAAAAATTTAAATTGTTTTTGTGTATGTAATTTAATAAAATAAATCATTAATATACCAATATATCCACCAATATATCCTTCATATGTTTTATTTGGTGATATCCATCCTATTTTATTTTTACCAAAATATTTACCTGATAATTCCTGAAAAACATCACTTATAATTGTAATTCCTAAAATAAAAATTAATTCGTTTAATTTTAATTCTTTATTGTAAATTATATAAAAAATGATTAATAATATAAAAATTCCAATACTAATTAACCCCAAATCTTTTTTAGATTTTAAATAATTGCTAATTAATTCATATATACCTACTAATATAGATAATAGCATTAGTTTATCAAAAAAATCAAATATTATACTCATACAAATTAATATACCTAAAATTAATCCAACTAATATTTTACTCATTTATTATTATTTTATAATAATATTGATAAAATTAAACTTATATTTAAATTAATTATATTCTTCGTATCGTTTAATATCCCTCCACTTGCGGATAATAGAACCAAAGGTTTTAATCAAAAAAATAATATTTATCAATTCTGATAAATATTATTTTTATGGGTATTAAAAGACCCATTAATGAAAGGATAAGCAATCAAGTTATTAAATATACATCATTAAATGTGAAGTATTATCAATTTTCTTTATTTTAAAATTTTCAATACTTTTTTGGAAATCATCTCTAGATAATTTTTTATGCAATCCATTTAATGTTAATGATGTTTTCATACTTCTTACACAATAATTTTCTCATATCTCCTCCATAATATTTAAAACTATCTTTATTTTCTTTAATATCACTTATAGTTATAGCATTATCTTCTAATTCCCATTTTTCTTGAACTATAAATGATTTTAAAATTGATAATAATTCATTTTCATCGTACCCTTTAATTTCTAATTTTACAGTAAATCTTCTTTCTAACCCCTTATTATATGCCAAGAAACTTTCTTCAATATCTTCTTTATATCCACCAACTATTAATAGCCATGGTCTATCAATTCTTGACATATTAAGATTAATTGTATCAATACATTCTTTTGCAAATGAATCACGACCCTCTTTATTTCCAAGACTATAAACTTCATCTATAAATAAAACACCTCCTAAAGCTGAATCAATTACTTTTTGAGTTTTTTCAGCAGTTTGACCTAAATATTTTGCAACTAAATCAGAACGTGTAGCTGTAATAAAAGTATCATTTTCTAAAAATCCAAGTCTTAAATAAATATTACCCATAATTTTTGCAATTGTTGTTTTACCTACACCTGGTGGACCCATGATCATTATATGGTTCATTTCATGACATTGTTTATTATCATTACTATCTGGTTTAATGTCATGGAGAAAATAACAAATTGAACGAAATATTTTATCTTTAACATTATCCATTCCAATTATTAAATTCAATTCTTCTAAAGCAGGAATGATATTATATAATTTATTAAATTTATTATTTGCAATAAAATCAAATTTCTTTGGATGGTTTTTCAAATTTATTATATCATTAATATTATTTAAATTACTAAATATATCCATTGCCATTGTATTTATATCTTCTTGTCTAGAACGCTTAAATCTCTTAACTTTTTTAAATTCATCTGCCAATAAATCAGTCTCTTTTCTTTTCTTTTGTTTTTTATCTTCTCCATATAATTGGTCTTTTAGTTTTTCATTTTTTAATCTTAAACAAAATAGCTCACTTTTAGTATCTTCTAAATCTCTTCTCAATTCATGATTTTCATTTTTTAAACTAACTATTTCTTTGTCACAGAATTGATTATAAATCATATAATTCCACATTCCATTAATTCTATTATTCACACTATCATTAAAATGTTTCCATCTTATATTAATATCAATCATATCCATAACATCTACTGTTTCTAATGGTTCATTAAAATTTGACATATCAGTCATTAATATTATATATATTTAATCCTTATAATATATTGCATATAAAAGAAATTTTTGTAATAATATTTGGTTTTTTATAATATCATTATCATTATTATGCCAAATTATAATTCATTTTCCATATCTTTGCCCTTGCTCTTGGTTTTATGCGAGGTCTGAGTATGAGAAATGTTAAAACCTTTATCAAGTTTTTTTAACTCTCTTGTCTTTTTCCCTAATCTCCCCATGACCATCTTCTGGGCATGGACCAATACAGTCATTTCCATATCTTCGTCAAAATCACCAATTACCTTTTCATCAAACACTTCAGTTACTTCTTTACGAATATTAACGGGAGTCTTATATTTAGACATACTGTAATATAAAGCTATTACCCATTTAAATGTCATATTTTCAATTTTTTATTAAAATCAATATTTAACTACTTTTTAATAAAAGACCCATATTATTTTATTATATTCGCCTATAGCAAATTGGATATGAACACAATATTAGAAAAATTGAAATAATAAGTTATTACTTAACCCTTTATTATAATACCTTTCGGTATGTTTACAATTGAATATACCGCTAATAACTGTAATGAACACACGCTGATGGTAAAGGATAAGCGTAAAATATATATTATGGACCAAGAGCGCCGACGAAAGGAAGCAGTTGTTACTGTGGCTTGGGAGCCTCCGCGGGCACCACAAGTCAAGCCACAAACACGCCAGCTGGACTTGGGATGCATGCCGTCATTCGAGGACGAAATCGAGGACGTGCTAGTTCAGCAACTCGAAACTGTCAGCACCAGTGTCCGCTCTTCGAAGATGCGCCCGAAGAGGAAGAAGCAGTCGTCTCTTCCCAACTCGAAGCCTCCAGTCGCAGTCATCGAGAGCGACCCACGTGGTCCTGTGTTAGTTAGTTAGTCTTTTCTTTATCATTTTTTATAACATTTAAAAATTTAAATGTTATAAATATAATGAACAAGAATAATTTACAAATTGTTTTATATAATTCAGATAATAAAAACTTAAAAATTATTAATGATTTAGTTAATAAAATGGAAAACGTTAATATAAATGATGAATGCAGATTATGTAAAATACTACAACAAAAAATGAGTAAAAAAAAATTATTTTTCGGAAAAAATTTTAAATGTACTAATAATACTTTTTATAAAAAATAACAAAACAGAAGAGTATGATAATCTACAAATGGATATTAAATAATATATATAAACAATGTATGTTAATATATATTAAATGTCCAATTATAATCATGATATTGATACAATTATTATTAGGAAAAAAGAAATATTAGCTGAAATAAGTATACATCAAAAAAAATTATTAACTTTAGAAGGAGAGTTATTAAAAATAGAACATATGATGGCATCATTTAGTGAAATGAATGTAGCTGATAGTTTATCATTAAGTGAACAACAAAGAATGATTGTTGAATCAAAAGATAAAAATATATTAGTCGTCGCATGTCCTGGTTCTGGTAAAACTCATACATTAATTTCACGTTATATTAATTTGGTTACTAAAGAAAAAGTTGACCCTTCAAAAATAATACTAATTACCTTTACAAAAAAAGCAGGTATGGAAATGAATCAACGTATTAGTAATATTATTCCACATAAATTACCATATTATGTTGGAAGTTTACATGGTTTAGGTTTTAGATTATTACAAGAATTTAATAAAATTAGTTATACAGTATTAGATGAAAATGATAGTCATATTATAATTAAAAAATGTGCTGATATTGTATTAATTCCATGCAAAGATTTAAATGACGATGAAGTAGCTTTATTAAGACGTCAAATAGTCTATATATATGATAAAGTATCAACATCTTATCCATGTAATATAGATGAAGCCATTAAACATCTAAGTATTTCATCAAAATATAAAACTATTATTAATAATATTTTGAAAGAATATAAAAACGAAAAGAAGAAACAAAATCTTATGGATTTCAATGATTTAATGATACAATTTTGTCAATTATTAGGAACAAAAAAAATAAATTCATTTTTAGAAAATATTAAATATATATTTTTTGATGAGTATCAAGATATTAATCCTGTTCAAAATTATATTCTTACTTGTTTTGAACAGAGTTCTAATTGTAATATTATGGTAGTAGGCGATGATGCACAAGCTATTTATGCATTCCGCGGTAGCTCAGTTAAATATATTTGGGACTTTGAAAAACAATATAAAGATGTAAATACATTTTTTTTAGAAACAAATTATCGTTCAACTCCATCAATTGTAAATTGTTTTCAAGATATTATTTCTCATAATACTAATCAATTTAAAAAAAATGTTAAATCAAACCAGACAGAATTAGGAATGAAACCATATATAATGTGTCATAATACATATCAAGAACAATATAAATGGGTTGCTGATGATATTGCTAAAAAATATAAAAGTGGTGTACCATTAAGAGAAATGGTAGTTCTATCTAGAAAAAATAGTTCATTAGATGAGTTAGAAAAAGAACTAATTGTACATTCAATTCCTGTTATAAAAAGTATTGGAATTTCTTTATTAAACAAACAACATATTAAAGATTTTATTGCATTTTTAACTATTATTACTAATCCTAAATCATTAATTCATTGGAAAAGAGTTTTAGCATTACATAAAAATATTGGACCAGCTAGAGCAAATGAAATTATTGACATGAATGATAATATATTTGAGGCTATTACTGAATTTATTATTGGTAATCCTAATTTAAATTTAGATAGTCTTCATAAATTAAAAGCATTTTTATCAAGTTTAAAAAATAAACAAATTAAGGAACAAATTCAAACCATACAAGTTTATTTAATAAATTTATGGTTATTAAATGGAGAAAACTCAAAGAGTTATAATATGGAAAGTAGAGAGAAAGACTTATTATCCCTATTAATGTTTATGAATAAACAATCAATTGAAGAATTTATTAGTAACATTCATTTAAATTTAGAAATAGATACAGCTGAAGATAGTTTATTCTTATCAACAGTACATGGGAGTAAAGGTCTCGAATGGGAATATGTTTATATTATTGATATGGATTGTAAAAATTTTCCTAGTGTTAGACAAAGTTATTATAAAGATGAAATGGATAATGTAATGGAAGAACGACGTTTATTTTATGTTGCAGCATCAAGAGCAAAGAAATATTTATGTATTAATTTCTCTCAAGATTTATTAAATGATATTGTTATCTCTCCATTTATTAGAGAATTAGATGAAACAAATTATATTGGTTCTAATTTATTAAAATCATTATCAGTAAATTATAACTATACTGGTAATATATCAATTGATATTAATAATTATTTACGCTTTAATGGATATAAATCATTATCTGAAATGGTATTATTATTACCATCAAATAGATATAATATTGGATATAAATCAGATTTACCTGCACCTATTACATTAAAAAACAGACTAATAGCTGGTAATATGATGGATATGTTAGTTTCAAAAATGATCCATAATAACTTTTCTCAATTGTTAAGTCAGTTTGATTTATCTCAAAATAATCATAATAAATTACCAGAAAAAATTTATCAAAATTATATAGATCAATATACTGATTGGAGGACAATTTTAAATGATATTTTTTATGTAGCAACAATTAGAAAATCTAAAAATACTGATAGCAATAATATTGATGAATGGAAAAAATATTTATTAAATGATACTATAATTCAATTTTATAATAATGTTGAAAAATGTATTATTAAATTAATTAATAGTTTAATAACTGAATCTAATAATATTATAAAATTACACACAAATATTACTTTGAAACAAATCAAAGGTGAAATTGATTTTATGGTTAATGATACATTAATTGAAATGAAAACAACACCAGATGATGCATGTACTTTTCCTAATTTATGTCAAGCTTTGATGTATGGATATTTATTAGGGAAAAAAAATATATCAATTAATAAAATAATAATACTCAATTTATGGGACGGTACAATAGATACATTTGATGTAAGTGAATTTAATTTCAAAAAGTTTCAAAAACTATTATATTATAAACAACAGACAATAGAATAATAATTTTACTAATAATAAAAATTGATTTTATTTAATTATAGTTATTATTATGATTAGTAATGCCATCAAATATAGATAATGATAATAATATTTTAAGTTTTCTCCAATATATTGATAATGATACAAAAGGTTCAATTAATTGTAATTATATAAATTATTTAATTCCAATTAATAATTTAGCAAATAATTGTTCATATGAACTTAGTCAATATGATAATTTTATTAATAATTCTACAAAAAATTATCCTAAAATGAGTAAATTAAATGATTTAATTAATATGGCAAAAGAGAAAGACTTGATTAATTTTCATAGAATGTTTTGTGTTTATTTGTGGTATTGGATTTATCATTAAAAAGTTATTTTATTATATATATTAATAATGAATAATAATAATTCTTCGAATAATTTGAATAGATATGTTGGAAAATTAATTGATGCTAAATTATTACCAAAAACAGAAGATGGTTTAACTTGTTGTAGATGGTGTAATGGCCCAGTTAAACCACCAAAAAGAACAATGTGTAGTCCTGAATGTGTTCATGAAATTTTAATTAGAACTAGTAATAATTATTTAAGAACATGTGTTTATAAACGAGATAAAGCAATATGTGCATTATGTGGGATTGATACAAAAGATATTGCTAAAAAAGCAATAAATTTAGTTGGAGAAGAAAGAGAAGATTTTTTAAAAGAACATTCTATTTCATTAAAAAGAAAGATATGGATTAAAAAACATGGTGGTGGATTATGGGATGCAGATCATATTATTCCAGTAGTTAAAGGTGGTGGTTTATGTGGATTAGATAATTTAAGAACTTTATGTATTAAATGCCATAAAAATGAAACTAAGATATTATTAACTAAAGATAAATCTGATAAATCTGATATAAAAAACTAAAATTTCATACTAAATTATAAATAACATATACAACAATATTTAGTACAATATTTTTTTATACAGTTACTACAAAATGAATGTTTGCACTTTAAAGTAAACAGTTCTATTTTTTCTGAACCTAATTTAAAACATGCTGGGCATCTACTAAAATTACTAATATTAAATTTAATATTAAATTCAAAATTATCATAATTTTGAAATGTGTGCGTTTTTATATCATGTTTCTTATATAATTCATATCTTTCAAAATTATTAGTAATTTTTTTTAGCATATCTATATATGTTTTTTTCGGTTTAAGTTTTATTGCTTTTATTAATAGCTCTTTTTTTTGTTCACTATTACCTACTAATTTTGCATATTCAAAACATGCACGATAATTTGTATTAATTAGTTTATTAAAAACAAGTGTGGCTTTATTATAATTTTTAACTACATTCCATAAATATATTCCTTCATTAATTAATGCATTTTCATCATTACAATCTAATCCAATTTTATTATATTTAAAAAACAAATCAAAGTCACCTTGACATAAATATTCATAAGCTAAATTAGTTGTTGATAATAAATGACCATGTTCATAACCAAGCTTAAAATAATAAATAGATTTATCTTTATCATTAAGAATATTATATAATATTCCTAAAGTACACATAGCTTTTACACTATTTCTTTTAATAGCTTCCTCTAATATTTCAATCGCATTTTCATACTCTTTCTTTGATATATCATACAATGCAATTATTATCATCATGTTTTCATCCATATTATTTGAATAATAATTTCCAGGACACATATTATTAAATATATCTAATATCATATCTCCATATTTTTCTTTAATTTCTAGTTCAAAATCAAAATTACAATATAATTCTATTGCATCTAAATCCATCATAAATATAATTTTATTATAAAATAAATGTTTAATTATGTATAAAATAAATAATGATTTATTTTATAATAATATCTAATTAATATTATATAATGTCCTGTGAGGATAATAAATGTAAACTAAATGGTGGTGCTATGTGTCCTAAAGGTATGATAGAAAAAGTCTCTTATAATTATAAAAGAAAAACATCAAAAAAGAAAGTTCATGTTAAATCTGTATGTATTAAAGATCAAGGAAAGGCAGGAAAAGGTCCTAAATTAAATATTTTGCCAAAAGAAGATATGGGAATATTATCAGATTTTGGTTATTCTTTACATAATACACATGAAGAAAGAGTAAAAGCTTTAAAAAGATCACTGAAACATCATAAAGAACTTAAAATATTAAGACATGTTAATGCTTTAAGAACATTATTTAAATCAAATGAAAAATATTATAACAAATTAGATAAAGATTTAAAATGGATACAATCACATTATGAGAAAAAATAATATATTATATAATAATGGGAGGTCAATATTTCAAAATAGCTATAATTGATAATAATAAAAATATTCGTATTTGGTTAGATCCATATAATTATGGAGAAGGTTATTTATTAATGCAACATGCGTTTCTTAATACTAATTTAATGGGAGCAGTTGAGTTTTTAATTAGCCCTCAGGGTCAATATTATAAATCTCCTATTATTTGGGCTGGAGAATTAGCTGAACCTAATGGAGATAATTTATATTCTAAATTACATTTTGGTGATTATAATCACCAAGCACCACCTGCATATGATACTCGCTGTTATAGATATATTGTTAATCATACAAAAAAAATGTATGTAGATAAATATCCAGATGGTGATATTGGTAGTTTTTTTAGACAACAAATTTATAAAATTCATCCATTACCATTGTTAGTTATGGATAATAATAATGGAGGTAAAGGAAGTTATGAAGGTCAAGATGAACATTTATTAGGATTTTGGTCTGGAGATATAATTTCAGTTGAGCTTGAACCACCTAAAAATTATTTTAAATTGGATTATAATTTTAATTAAAGTAACCTATATGTGTTAGTTGCCATTCAAAATAATCAAATTATAGCACATAACTCATGTGTTTATAATAAAACAATTATTTTAATAATTGTAAAGATACAATAAATAATAAGTAAACTACTAACAATATATGCTAGTTTATTTATATCATCATAATAATCAAATTCTTTAATCATATAATTATTTTCCAAATTATAGCCGAGTTTCTCATAATATTTTCGAACTCCTACACCAGAAATAACACCAATTTTATTATAATCATTATTGATTGCAATTTCTTCAGCCTTTTTAATTAGCATTTTACCATATCCTTTATGTTGATGATTATTAATATTCATAGAATTATTTTTAAGAGGTGTCATAACTCCATAAACATGCAACTCTCTAATCATTGCCATATTATTTAAATTTGGCAATAGATTAATATCTTCATCTTTACGTTCTTTTTTAAAGCCTCCTGATTTGATATATCCCATGTTTTTACTTAAACGGAGGCGACAAAATCCATAAATAATTTCTTTATTTTCTGATTCAATAGAAATAAAATATTCATCACCACCAGAAGCTTGATAATGACGAACATTCATAATAATATTAGTTTCTATTTGTTTTTTCTTAACTTCACGACAACGGATACATTTACATACCAATCCATGTTTCTTCATTTCTTCCTCTAGTAATTGGCGCAAATTAGGCACATTATTTCCAGCATAAACATAGCTAACTGGAATATCACGAATAACTCGTGCAAGACGAACACTTGGCGGTGTATGAGATTTAGCATACATTAGAACATCAATTAAATCTTCATGGGAATAATGTAAATATTCTCCCTTATCTTCCCATTGTTTTGTTACAGTCCAATCAACACTCTGAAATGGATAATATTTCGCTTCATCAAAAGTAATATTAGGGTCAGCAAAATTATATTCATTATATTTGTCAATTCTAAATAACTGGTTAATCAATTCTTTATCCTTAGCTGGAGATGAATTTGGCAAATCAAACATCAAATGGATTTCAATCTTAAAACCACAATTAAGAAGATTATAAATGGCACGTTTAACATCATCATAATAACAACCACGATTAATTTTCTTAAGAATTTCATAATCCAAATGTTGAACTCCAATTTGCACTCTAGTGCAATTCATACGGCGCAGTAATTGAATTTCATCAGCAGTTACATGGTCAGGTCGAGTTTCCATTGTTAAGCCAATAATACGAACATCAGCTGTTTCATTAATTTTAATCTCTTCCTCCAAACTAAGTCTAGGTCGCATATTTGAACATTTTTCTGTCTTGTCATAATCCTTTGGATGATAATAAGTATTAGCCGCATAATATAAATCACGGACAAATTCAATTCGATAATCAAGAGGATAACTACCCCATGTTCCACCCAAGATATACAATTCAACCTTATCAACAGGCAAACCACACAACTCTAATCCTGATGCACGATGCCAAACTTGCCAAGCTGCATCAAACTTATTTTCATTTGCACGCCGAACAGCTGGTTCATTAAAAAGATAAGAACGCGGTTGAGGCGTCCAATTATTTTCTTCATGAGCAGGTTCATTAGGACAATAATAACAATTGTGTTCGCATGTAAACTCCTGACCATTCGGTCGAGGTGATGTAAGAACTGTAATTTGCGTAATACCACTAGTAGCACGAGTTTCATTGCGAATATTAAATTTTTCAAAATATTTATTAGGTTTGATTTTATTATTTTGAATACAAACTTTATACAAATAATTCAAAATAATAACACCTGGAACAACCTTATGCTTCTTTCTCATTTCAAATACCAACTTCTTATATTGTTTATCTGTTGTATCTTCAGTTACATTATTAACCAAATCAATTAAATATGCTGTTTCTTTCTCCCTATCATTATCCATTCTTTCATGAAGAAATAAATGCTTAAAATTATGGTCTTCTATATCTTGAACAGTATGAATATTTGACATTAAATTAATATAATTTAATAATATTTAATAAATAAATCAATTTTTATTAGATAGAATTAACCAAAGGTTATGATAAGCTCTAGTTATTCACTATCATACAAGTCTAAAATATTATCTTCTTGTTTTTCTAATTTCTTACGGAGATAAAGTTCTCTCATCTTTTGACAAAGTTTTGTTTTATTTTTTTGATAATATTCATTTACATATTCTGTTATTTTTTCGCGATTTTTTTTACGATATTCTTTCATATATTCTTTCATATATTCTGTTCTTTTATCTTTATTATTTTCATGATATTTTTTTTTATTTTGAAAACGTTTATCATTATAAAATTGAGATAATTTAATGTCCTCTTCTGTAAAACTATTTAGATTTTCTATTGTTTTATGCAAATATAGATGACAATAATAGTTACTTTTATTAATATTTGTATAATTACAAAAATGGCATATATAGAGTGGCATATACAATATATTATAACTATTAATGTTTAATTTTTCAAATTTTTTAATATAAATTACATGGTTTATGTTTTCTAATTGTTTAAAACAATACTTTCATAGGTGTAATATTCAAAATAAATCGTAGGGATAGTGGAATATAAATTAACCTGTGTTCGCAAGTTACCCTAATATTGTAAAATTGTGAATAATGGTTAATTATTAATACTGTTAATAAAAAAACAAAGTTTAATCGCTATCAGATATAATTAACTCATTATCAGATATATCTAAAATATTATCTTCTTGTATTTCTAATTTCTTAAGACGATAATTTTTATTCTTCAAATATATTTTTTCTTTATTTTTTTGACGGTAATTATTATCATATTGAGTTACTTTATCTTTATTATTTTGACGATAGTTTTTATTTTTTAAATATATTTTTTCTTTATTATTTTGACGATATTGTTTATCATATTCCGCTATTTTTGCTTTATTATTTTTTGTATATTCTCTATTTCTTTGTGTTTTTTTATTATAATAATATTCACATAATTGAATTTCTTCATGTGAAAAAGTACATATATTATCTAAATTTATATGAGTATGATAATGAGCATAATACTTGTATTTAGTTATATTTGTATAATTACAAAAGCGACAGACATATAATGGCATATAAATTAAAATAATAGTAATAATTAAAAAAAAAATTCAATTTTTAATAACTGTTAATTTTTAACTGCACATTACTAAATTATACATTGATAATGGAAAGCATTCGTTGGTAGTCGTGGTATTAATTATATTAGATGGTAATGGTAGGTCTGTACTCTTTTCTATAGCCATTAGTAAATATTTTTGCATTAAAACATCATTACTTTCTTTTTTATAATAGTAACCCAAAGTCCTCATTGCATGAATGCGAATATCAATATTGCGAGAATTTAGTTTAATTATATACTTGTTATAATTAGTATTATCTATTATCATTTCCATATATTTTTTCATCAAATAATAGTTTTTAGTTTTTGAATAATAATCAACTAACCAAAACATCGAAATAATAGAATTTTTACTATAACCTATAAAACGTTTATTATAATCTATAATCATTAAATAATATTTTTCCATTAAATCATAACTTGAACCAATTGGTTGTTTAATCATTCGATAATAATCAGCTAAAAATATCATAACATTATTAACACTAATATTAAATACATTATTTGGTTCATTAATATCTAAATACATTATAAAATATTTTTCCATTAAATCATATTGTTTGTTTTGATAATAATAACAACCCAAATAATACATCGCAATATTTATATTATTATTAGCATTATTTGACGCTTTAATAAAATATTTTTCCATTGATTTATGATCAAATTCATTCGATTGTTTAACTTTTTGATAATAAAATCCTATATAGGTTAATATTATTGGATCATCATAATCTGCATTTTTATCAAATTTCCCATTCATTACTGATACTAATAAGTCTCTATCATCACGAACATCTAATTTTAAATTATATTTATTACATATTTCATTAAGAGTATAATTAGTTTCCATAAATATATAGATTTTCTATATATTTATAAAATAATTCAATTTTTTACCATGGTTATTAATTACATGGTTTATGTTTTCTAATTGTCCCATCTTTATCATAATAAACAATATTATTGCAATTAAGGCAAATTGTAGTAACTCCTTCAACTACCCTGCATGGTGAACGATTACCACCATTCAATGGTACATAATCAATTCTAAAAGTAAATAATTCCCTTTCTGTAAATGTATCTTGGGTAATATAAATAATGTTCTGGTTGCTTTCTATATTTCTACTCGAAGAGTTATCTACTATATTAATATTATATTTATGAAATGTTTCTAACTCATAATCATTCATAATAACAATGGCTCTTTTATAAGTTTCAACCGTGGTTATAATTAATTTATCTCTAATAATTGGATAGTAATTATCAAATAATGTAGTAATAGTCCAAATTGCACCAGTACTTCTAATAGCATAACAATATTCACCAACAATAATTTGTTCTAAACTATGACATACTAAAATACGACTAACGTCAATTAGCGAATTTAAAATATTACAATAATTAGGAAAAGTATTGATAAAATTATCAGTTATATTATAATTAAATGCATATACTGGCATATTATAATAAGCACTTAAATTAGTGAGTTGTTTAGCAAAATCCATAATATCAGCATTATTTCTAATAGTTTGATAATTTTTTAATTTAATAACACCGTTGGGAATTATAATAATATTTTCTTTTTTTTGTTTCAAATTAAAAGGAATATTATTATTAATTAAAGTTTGGCATAAAATATCCATTAAATAATAATTAAATGTTTTATTTAAATATTTAATCAATTTTTTTTATAAACTATATTATAATATAATGTCCTCTTCGCACTTTATACCAATCTTTATAACAATTGTTATTATTATAATTATTTTAATATTTATAAGAAGCTCATGTACTTTGGATTATATTACTAAAAGTAAAAGTCCTTTTAAAACTTTTATATTGTGTATGTATTACGGTGTATTTAAAGATACTATTTGGCATTAGTTAACCACTATGAACAACGGTTAAAAATTGATAATTATAATTATAATTATTATTTTATTCAATATAATGTATAAAATAATAAAACTGCCAGGTAATACTATGATTCAAACAATGGATAAATTTAAAGAAGATAATAATTTAAATCAAAAATTAGATAAAGTATGTTATTGTGGTAGATTAGATCCAATGGCACGTGGTTTAGTATTATTATTAGTAGGTAATGAATGTAAAAATATGGATAAACATTTAGGTTATAATAAAGAATATGAATTTGAAATTATATTTGGATTATCGACTGATACTGATGATCCAATGGGTATTATTGATACACATTGTATAAAATATTATAATGAAGAAGAAATAAATTATTATTGTGATAAAATTAAAGAATTTATAATACCACAGAAATTTAACCAAAAATTTCATAATTATAGTTCTAAAAGAGTTAATGGACAACCAATGTGGCAATGTGCTCAAAATAATATAACAATAGATATTCCATCACATGAAGTTGAAATATTTAATGTTGAGTATAAAAATATTAAAAAATATGATTTTAATGAATGGAGAAATAATATAATTAATATTATAAATAATATAGATAAAAAAAATAATTTTAGACAAGAACTAATAATTGATATGTATAATAATTTATACTTAACTAAAATTTATGCTTTACCAGTAAAAATAAAAGTATCTAGTGGTTTTTATGTTAGACAATTAGTAGCTGATATTAAAAAGAATTTAAACATTAGCATAATTACATTTGATATAAATAGAATTTCAATTGGGTAATGTGTGTTATTCAAGAATAAATAATTTGAATTTTTAATTTATATATATTATTAATATGGTAATATTAATAATAATATTAATAATTTTAGGATTGTGTTTTTTATTATATAATACAAAAATAATATCAGCAGTTTTTAATAAAACTGAAAAATTTGATAATAATATACTTATACCAAAAACTATTTATTTATCTTATAAAACAAAAGAAATACCTGACTATATAATTCCTAATTGGAAAAAGTTATATCCAGATTATGATGTTAAATTATATGATAATAATGATTGTATTGAATTTTTTAAAAAAGAATTTGACCAGACATATGTAGATATATTTAATTTTATAAAAGATGGTCCAATTAAAGCTGATTTTTGGAGAGTATGTATTTTATATAAATATGGAGGAATTTACAGTGATATTGATGTAGAACCACTTGTAAATATAAATAATATTATATATTCAGATACTACATTTATTACTTGTTTGTCAGCTAGTTCTAATGAAGATATAAATCCTCATTTTATTGTTAGCGAACCTGAACACAAAGTATTAAAAATGTGTATTGATAAATATTTAGAAATGTTTAAAGAAAATAAAAAATATTCATATTGGGGATGGTCAATTGTCGGTATTATGAAAGAAGCATTATATAATATATTTGATGAATATATTACAGAAGATGGAATTTATTTTGATAAAGGTAATAATAAATATCAATTTTTAAAAGAAGTTTTTAAATGGCCTGATTTTACATTTGATTTTAAAAATATATGGAAGAGAATTAAATGTGACACATTTGGTATGTATTGTAAATATAATAATATTAAAGTTTTAAATAATAAATATGATGATTATATTGATCACGAATTTAAGTAAATTAAAAATAAGATATAATCTATTTATAATAATGGCATATATAAATAGATTAACTGATATAAATAATAAGTTAGATATATCTAATGAAAATCAAACAGATACAAATGACAAATTAGCAAATATTGATGATAACATAGCAACTTTAAATACTAATATTAAGAATTCATTTGATAGTACTAATAATGCTTTAAAAGTTAATATAGTTGCGGGTGGTGTTAGTGGTTCTAGTTCAGGAACATCTTCGTCAAATGGTAAAGCATATCTATATAATGGTGCAGGTGATACTTCTATAACTGCAACAACTGTAGATGGTAAAAATGGCATTGATACTAATATTATTAATAGTTCTGTAACAACACAAGCAAATTTACATAGTGGTAATGGTTCAACT
>JACCED010809016.1_pt1 | contig 19508 bp, 17 predicted proteins | sample 7455021 | NCBI WGS metagenome assembly JACCED01 (sample SAMN15323456, study PRJNA562643) | freshwater metagenome | isolation source: river surface water | place: USA:Blue River Watershed | collected 2017-08-19 | reverse complement strand
CAACCGTAAGAGTGTTCTCACTTAAGTCGGATTACCTGGTTTATCTATTAGACAAACACCCGCCGAGGTTTGCGGGGCGTAGTCGTAACGGTTAACACCTTTGCTTGCTACCCCTGTGAGACTCTTAATCATTGGAGCTCCAGAATGAAGAAACTCACTATCACTGCTGCACTTATTGCAGCGCTCTTCTCACAATCCCTTATCCCATCCGCACACGCCGCATCAAAAGGCTGGCGCTATTGGGGTTATTACCAAGCTGCGGCAAAGAGCACTACTTGGAAGGCAGCAATGACCGGACCAACAGTCGATATCGCAGATGGCTCTGTTGAAGGATGGATATTCACCTTTAGTGGCGATGATGTCCCATCAACTCCCCCATCAGTAAAGCCCTCTTTCTCAACAATCTGTGGAAAGACCAAGGCAGTAAAAGGACTCAAGCGCGTTGGACTCGTTATTGATTTCGGTTCACAGGCCTATGCGCCAAAGGGCGAGAAGGTAAAGAAGACGATCGTTCGTTGTGTACTCACCGCAAAAGAGTCACAAGGCCTCGATGTCTTAGCTCAGGAGATCAATGTTCGCCAAGCTGATTCAGGGCTAATCTGTGGCTTCAATGGATATCCAGCACGTGAATGTGGAGTAGAAATCTCAACGCCAGCATCCATGTTGAAGAAGTAAAGATCTCTTTCACAGTGAAGCCATTCCATCCACTTACCTTCTGGGCGCTCTTCAGCTCACTGACGGTAGGCGTCATTGCCGCCGATAGCGCACTCGTTGCGATCGCTGCTGTGGGTGGAGCGGCTCTCATTGTGAAGTTCTATAAGCAAGACGGACCTTGGCGAATGAGTTTTCAGTGGTCTCTTATTGCCGGGGCGATCTTGCTCTTGATTCGAGCGCTCACGGGGATATTAATTGGTGTTCCGAGAATCGGAGAAGTGCTCTTTACAATTCCGCGGATCACTTTGCCGAGTTGGCTACCTGGAATTCGAATTGGCGGCGATGTTACTTGGGAGCGCCTCTCATCAGCGCTTCATGAAGGTTTAATCATCGCCACGGTTATCGCTCTCTTTGGCGCTGCTAACTCGGTAACGAGTCCCCACAAACTGCTTCGCATCCTTCCTTCGAGAATCTATCAATTGGGTGTCACTCTCACGATTGCCACATCTGTCTTCCCGCAATTGATTTCAAGTATTTCAAGAATTCGACAGGCCCAGTACCTGCGCAGTGGCGCCAAGCCAAGTATCGGCCGCATTGCAATCCCGCTCTTGGAGGAAAGTCTTGCGCGCGCTGTCTATCTCGCCGAAGCTATGGAGGCACGGGGTTTCGGACAATCTAAGCATCAGAGTAGATACCGCCCAATTCACTATGCACCACGAGATTTATTCTGGATTTCTTTCGGTCTTCTCACCGCTACTGCGATGGTGACGATGTGATTACCTTCTCTCGAGTTTCGCTTATCTATCCTCACTCAACAACGACGGTGATCGAAGATCTTTCCTTTGAAATAACCGAGGGTGAGATGGTTCTGGTGATGGGACATACAGGTTCCGGAAAATCTTCTCTATTACGTTTAATCAATGGTCTAGTTCCGCATCACACGGGCGGAATTCTCGGTGGTGAGATTATTGTTGATGGAAAATCAACGAGAACAACAAAACCTGGCGAGCTTGCCGGAATTGTTGGAATCGTCGGACAGAACCCGCTCTCATCATTTGTGACAGATACCGTTGAAGATGAGCTCGCATTCGGAATGGAGTCACTTAATTACCCACCAGAAGTAATGCGAAAGAGAGTGGAGGAAGCGCTTGATCAAGTCGGTCTTGCTCCATTGCGTTCTCGCAATATCGCCACCCTGAGCGGCGGTGAGCAGCAGCGACTTGCTATCGCGACCGCCCTTGTCATGCATCCAAAGGTTCTGGTTCTTGATGAACCAACCAGTGCGCTCGATCCAATCGCATCCGAAGAGGTGTTGGCAATCCTTCACCGACTTGTTCATGATTTGAGCGTGACCGTGGTTCTTGCAGAACATCGACTCGAGCGAGTAATTGGATATGTTGATCGGATTCTCTTAATCGAAGGCGACGGCGCAACATCGATTGGAGAGCCAGCAGAAGTTCTCCTCAAGACCGATCTCGTCCCACCGATCGTTCGCCTATCTCGAGCACTTGCCCTTGATGTCATTGGAACTAGTACTCGTGAGGTACGAAAATATAGCGAAGAGATTCGCCTGAGCGCGCCAGATGTCATGCGCCCACGTTTTGAACCGGGTGATGTAGTCCTAGAGCTTTCAGAGATCTTTGCCGGTTATGGCGAGAAGAGCGCCCTCAATGGCGTTTCCCTCCAATTGCATCAGGGCGAGATTACGGCGCTGATGGGGCGCAACGGTGCCGGAAAGAGCTCATTGATTAAAGCTGCTGTTGGACTTCTTGACCTTACATCTGGAGCCATTGCTTTTGGCAGTAACTTCTCCAAGAGAGATATCTCCGAAATTTCACAACGCGAGCGGTCTCAATTGATCGGCTACATTCCGCAAGAGCCTGGTGATCTGCTCTATCTCTCGACCGTTGGCGAAGAATGCGAAAGATCTGATCGAGATCACGGACTTGTCGTCGGAACAACTCTCACTGCACTTCACCAGATGCTCCCCACTATCTCCCCCCAATCTCATCCGCGCGATCTCTCTGAAGGTGAGCGACTTTCACTTGTGCTTGCCATTGTGCTCGCCGGTTCTCCAGTCTTACTGATTCTCGATGAACCAACGAGAGGTCTTGATTATGAGGCGAAGAGCCGCTTGATGACGCTCTTACATCAGCGCGCTCGTGAGGATGGCACCTGCATATTGATGGCAACTCATGATGTAGAGATCGTTGCCGAAGTTGCGGATCGAACTATCTTCCTCGCCGATGGCGAAAAGGTAGCTGATGGCTCAACCCTCGAAGTTCTCTTGGCATCACCAGCATTTGCGCCTCAAGTTGCAAAAGTTATGTCGCCTCGTCCATGGCTCACAGTGGGAGATGTCTTAAGAGCACAGAGCGGTTCGCAATGAAATCCCTTCGCTCGACATTAATCCTTTTGCTCGTTCCAGCGACCCTGGTCGGTTTCATCTGGCCATTCCTGGTCAGCACTCAAGCAAGTGCTAACAAGGCAGAGTGGTTCTTCTTGCTATCGACGACAATTTCAATTGCTCTCATCATCTCTCTAGTTGCAACAGATGATCTTGGTTCAAAGAATGTCGCCTTCTTGGGAATTTTGAGCGCCCTGGTTGCAGCGCTCCGTCCTTTAGGTATCGGGGCAATCGGTATAGAACCAATGTGGTTCGCGCTCATTCTCGCTGCTCGCGTGATGGGTCCGGTTTTTGGCTTCCTTCTTGGTGCATTGAGCATGTCTCTCTCTGCCTTACTCACTGGAGGAATTGGACCCTGGCTCGGCTATCAGGTATTTGCGGCAGCGATCATTGGTTTTGGTGTTGGAGTTATTCCAAAGAATCTTCGCGGGAAGATAGAACTTGCCTTTCTTGCGCTCTATGGCGCGATCGCAGCTGAGCTCTTTGGCATCCTGATGGATCTTCAGTTCTGGCCATGGGCTCTTGGGTCAGGAACCGAACTCTCATATTTACCAGGCGCGCCATTACTTGAGAATCTATCTCGATTCTTCTCTTACCATTTCATATCTGCATTGGCCTGGGATATTCCGCGGGCAACGATTACCGTGGTGCTTATTCTTCTCGCCGGCAAACCCGCACTCAATGCTCTTAGACGAGCGCGACATAAGGCTGCCTTTGTCACGCACGTTGAATTTCAGGAGTTAGCGAACGTGCGACTCAACCATCGGTAAGGCAACAATCGTTGCAATCGATTCACGACCCCGAACATCAACAACAACCGAATCACCTATTGCGTAATCAGGCTTGAGAAGTGCAAGTGCAATTCCCTTCTTCAAAGAAGGTGAGAATGTTCCGCTGGTGATGACTCCAACGGATTCGCCAGAAGAGTTCTTAACATCCATCCCTGCTCGCGGAATGCCACGATCGGTAGATTGCAATCCACGTAGAACACGGGCTGGGCCGTTCTCTTTTTCAAGGCGTAGCGCTTGGCTACCGCGGAACACTTCTTTCTTCCATCCAACCGCCCAATTTGATCCTGCCTGAACTGGAGTTATCTCTAATGAGAGTTCATGGCCATGGAGTGGGTATCCCATCTCAGTGCGCAAAGTATCTCGAGCACCGAGGCCGCAGATGAGGCCTTCAAATGGCTGCATCGCTTCAACGAGCGCATCCCAGACAACGCTTGCTTGGCTCCAAGAAGGAACGATTTCAAATCCATGCTCGCCGGTGTAGCCAGTGCGACAAAGAATCACCTGACACCCTGCAATCGTCACATGTGAAAAGGCCATGTAATCCATCGTCGGAGTAATGCCTAAAGATTGAATAACATTCGCGGCCTTTGGGCCTTGAAGTGCCAGCACTGCATATTCTTCATGAAGATTCTTCACTTCGATTTCCGCAGGCGCTGCGCCTTCGATGATCTTTACGACATCGCTGGTATTTGATGCATTAGGAATAAGGAAGAGATCATCGGAAGAATTTCTATAGACGATCAGGTCATCGACTACTCCGCCATCTGGATTACAGAGCATTGTGTATTGAGCCTGTGAATCGCCGATGCGGTTGAGGTCATTAGTCACCTGCGTGTTGAGAAAATCGAGGGCACCCAAGCCCTTAACGCTCGCCTTACCGAGGTGAGATACATCAAAGAGACCTACTCGCTCTCGAACCGCAGTGTGCTCAGCGAGAACTCCGGCTCCGGGGTATTCGATCGGCATAAGCCACCCACCGAAATCGGCCATCTTGGCGCCTAGTTCAATATGCTTCTGATGTAATGGTGAGTTTTTCACAGCGACAACTTACACTTACCCCGCGCGGAATTCGCAGCAGAACGCATAAGGGAGCACCATGTCGACTATCAAAATCTCCGACGGAATCATTAAGGATGATGTCCTAGTTGTAGGAGTATCGATTAAGTCCGGAAAGGGCGCGCTCCAAATCGAATCAGGTGACTTGGCCCTAGATACAAAGCCCCTTATTGCAACGCTCAACGATATGGGCGCTACCGGATCAGTCGACGAAGTGATTCGAATCCCTGGAAGTTCAACGCGTCTGATCGTCTTCACAGGACTTGGTAAAGCGCACTCTACCTATAGCGATGAATCTCTTCGACGCGCGGCAGGCGCTGCAGCGCGAAGCTTGGCCGGCAACAACAGCGCGACATTTGCGCTCCCTGCAAATACACCAGCTGCTGTCAAGGCTGTTGCAGAAGGTGCCGGTCTTGGTAGCTACCTCTTTGATCAGTTCCGAGGCGCTACTAAATCTGCGCAGAAGAATCCGCTCAAGACAATCACGATCTACTCTTCTCTAGTTCACGGAGCCGAGGCAAAGGCGATTGGCCATCATGCACAGGTGATTTCTAAGTACACCAATTTGGTTCGCGATCTCATTAATACTCCGCCAAGCCATCTGACACCTGCCTCATTCTGCGCCATGGTTACTGATGCCGTAAAGGATGCCGGTGGAGCTGCTATCGGCCTCAAAGTTTCTACAATGACTGATGCTCAATTGAAATCAAAGGGCTTCGGTGGAATCATCGGAGTAGGTCAAGGATCTTCAAATCCTCCTCGTCTATTCCATATCTCATACACGCCAAAGGGCGTAAAGGCGAAGAAGAAGTATGCCTACGTTGGCAAAGGCATCACCTTCGATACCGGAGGCCTTGCCCTGAAGCCAGCTCTTGGCATGGAAGCTATGAAGTCTGATATGTCTGGCGCTGCTGCCGTATGTGCTGCGACAATCGCGCTTGCTCTTCTTAAGGTCCCTGTTGCAATCGATGCCTGGGCACCACTTGCTGAAAATATGGTGAGCGAAAATGCAACGCGACCATCTGACATCATCACAATTTATGGTGGCAAGACTGTTGAAGTAATCAACCCAGATGCAGAGGGCCGCCTAGTTCTTGGTGATGCTCTAGTGAAGGCGCAAGAAGCTGGCGACCTCGATGGAATTATCGATGTGGCAACTCTTACCGGTCACCAAGTCGTTGCGCTCGGAAAGCGCACAAGTGCAGTGATGACAAATAATGAAGACTTCTCTGCCCACTTCATGGAGATCACGAAGATCTCTGGCGAATCATTCTGGCCGATGCCGCTACCTGCAGACCTTCGTCCGTCGCTCGACTCCCCTGTGGCAGATATCGCCAATATGGGTGAGCGAATGGGCGGAATGCTTGTCGCCGGCCTCTTCCTGAAGGAGTTTGTCTCTGATGAGCTGCCTTGGCTCCACCTTGATATCGCCGGCCCGGCCTATAACGACGGCGCAGCTCATGGATATACCCCGGTCGGTGGCACTGGAGTCGCCTTCCGCTCATTAGTTGAGATGGCTATCGCTGCCGGTCAATAAATCGCACCTTTTGGCTATTGCCAAGCCCTAGAGGTGAGCCATGAGACTCTCGCTGAGTTAGTCATCCACGCCTAAGGCTGGCAAGATATGGGAGTTGAAGGTCTTCCCAGTTGGGCTAAAGGAGTTATCAATGTCGAATTTTGATCTTGTCATTCTTGGTGGCGGTAGCGGCGGGTACGCAGCTGCGCTCCGCGGCGCACAGTTAGGTCTCTCAGTTGCGCTAATCGAACAAGACAAGGTCGGCGGCACCTGCCTTCACCGTGGATGTATTCCGACGAAGGCGCTCCTTCATGCAGGTGAAGTTGCAGATAGCGCTCGCGAATCTCATATCTTCGGCGTTAATGCGACTCTCGACTCAATCGATATCAATGGCGTCAATACATATAAGGACGGCGTCATCGCCGGCCTCTACAAGGGTCTTCAAGGTTTGATCAAATCTCGAAACGTCACCTTCATCGAAGGTAAAGGTCGTCTCGTCAATAACAATACCGTCGAAGTAAATGGTCAGCAGTACACCGGAAAGAACATCGTTCTTGCTACCGGCTCTTATGCAAAGACCATTCCTGGCCTCGAGATTGATGGTCAGCGCGTTATTACTTCAGATCATGGAACAAAGCTTGATTACATCCCAAAGAGCGCAATCGTTCTCGGTGGTGGAGTTATTGGCTGCGAGTTTGCCTCTGTATGGAAGTCATTCGGCGTTGATGTCACCATCATTGAAGGCCTCAACCACCTAGTTCCTCTGGAAGATGAGTCTTCTTCTAAGCTCCTTGAGCGTGCCTATCGCAAGCGCGGGATCAATTTTGAGCTCGGTATCAAGTTTAAGTCTCATCGCGTCAACGCTGATTCAGTGACCGTAACACTTGAGGATGGCCGCGAGTTCACAGCTGAAATCCTCCTCGTATCTATTGGACGCGGACCTGTTACTGATGGCATTGGTTACCAAGAGGCTGGAATCGCAATGGATCGCGGTTACATCTTGGTCGATGACCATTGCCGTACAAATATTCCGGGAATTTTCGCAGTCGGCGACATCATCCCGACCCTTCAACTCGCACACGTTGGATTCCAAGAGGGAATCCTCGTTGCAGAGACAATCGCCGGGCTTAATCCACGTCCAATCAATTACGACGGCGTCCCACGCGTTACATACTCAGAGCCTGAAGTTGCATCAGTGGGGCTCTCAACTAAGGTTGCAAAAGAGCGTGGCTATGATGTTGTTGAAGTCGATTACAACCTCGCCGGAAATGGAAAGGCGCAGATCCTCAAGACTGCAGGCTCTATCAAGCTTGTCGCGCAGAAGAACGGTCCAGTCCTTGGTATCCATATGGTCGGTGCTCGCGTCGGCGAACTTCTCGCTGAAGCACAATTAATCTTCAACTGGGAGGCAACAGCAGATGATGTTGCTCCTCTGATCCATGCCCACCCAACAATGTCCGAGGCGATGGGCGAAGCTCATATGGCTCTCGCTGGCAAGCCACTTCACGCCCACGGTTAAGAATTAAGTAAAGGTATAGAGGAGAAAATCAGATGACATTTTCAGTAACGATGCCAGCACTCGGCGAGTCCGTCAGCGAAGGAACTGTTACGCGTTGGCTCAAGGCAGAGGGCGATCACATCGCAGTCGATGAACCACTCCTCGAAGTTTCAACCGACAAGGTTGATACAGAGATCCCATCACCTGTTGCCGGTGTATTACAGAAGATAGTTGTCGGCGTCGATCAGACCGTTCCAGTCGGAGCCGAGCTTGCTGTCATCGCAGATAGTGCAAACGCATCAGCCCCAGCACCGGTTGCCGCTGCACCAACTCCCCCTCCAGCTCCCGCTCTCGTTGAGGCACCTGCACCAGTTGCTGCAGCGATTGTAGAAACTCCAGCTCCTGTTGCAGCGCCAGCTGCTTCAGCTTCGGCAGGTACTGTCATCACAATGCCAGCCCTCGGTGAATCTGTCTCTGAAGGCACAGTCACACGTTGGCTTAAGAACGTTGGCGATTCGGTTGCAGTTGATGAGGCGCTGCTCGAAGTATCTACCGACAAGGTTGATACCGAGATTCCTTCACCAGTTGCAGGTGTACTCCTAGCAATTGATGTTCCGGTTGATACAACAGTTCCAGTAGGTGCTCGTCTTGCGCTCGTTGGCGCTGCAAACGGTGCAGCACCTGTTGCTCCAGCTCCAGTTGCGCCAGTGGCTACACCAGCTCCTGTGACTCCAGCTCCAGTCGCAGCTGCACCAGTGACTCCTCCACCGGCTCCGGTTGCTGCTCCTGCAGCGCCAGTGGCTGCACCAGCAGCGCCTGTTTCGCAGCCGGCAGATGCTTATGTGACACCAATTGTTCGCAAGCTTGCAAATGATCTTGGCGTAAACCTAGCCTCAGTCAATGGCACGGGTATCGGTGGACGTATCCGTCGTGAGGATGTGCTCTCCGCATCACAAACTAACAGTGCGGTGTCGGGGGCTCCAGCTCAAGGAAATACCTCTGTCGTTGCCTCTACTCCAAAGTCAGCGCCAGTAGTTGCAGCATCTCCACTTCGCGGAACAACCGTGACGATGTCACGTCTTCGTAAGGTAATTGCAGCTCGCATGGTCGAGTCACTTCAGGTATCTGCACAACTTACAACAGTGATTGAAGTAGATGTAACAAAGATTGCGCGACTTCGCGATCGCTCAAAGGCGACATTTGAAGCACGAGAAGGTGTCAAGCTCTCATTCCTTCCATTCTTTGCCGTCGCAACATGTGAGGCGCTGAAGCAACACCCAGTTCTCAACTCTTCAGTTGAAGGCGATCAAATCATTTACCACGGCGCAGAACACCTTGGTATTGCTGTCGATACAGAGCGAGGTCTCCTCGTTCCAGTTATTCACAATGCTGGTGATCTCAATATGGGTGGCGTTGCACGCAAGATCGCAGACCTTGCAGCTCGCACTCGCGATAACAAGGTAACTCCTGATGAGCTCGGTGGTGGAACATTTACCTTGACCAACACTGGTTCACGTGGAGCGCTCTTTGATACTCCGATCATCAATCAGCCACAAGTTGCAATCCTGGGTCTTGGTGCCGTTGTGAAGCGCCCAATGGTTGTAAAGGGTGATGATGGTGGCGAATCAATCGCGATCCGCTCTATGGTCTATCTAGGTCTTTCTTACGATCACCGCGTTGTCGATGGTGCAGATGCTGCACGCTTCTTAGTCACTCTCAAAGAGCGACTTGAGGGCGGCGCATTTGAAGCCGACTTGGGACTTTAATTTGAGCACCCCACAGCGCATCGCCATTACTGGCGCTTCCGGTCTCATTGGTTCAGCTCTTGTTGGCCACCTTAAGAGCGAGGGCCATACTGTTCAGCGACTAGTGCGACGCGCACCGGTCTCCCCCGATGAAGTTCAGTGGGATCCAATTACGGGCTATGTAGATCTTGATGCGCTCCGCGGCGTAGATGCGATCATCCACTTAGCCGGCGCTGGCGTTGGAGATAAGCGTTGGAATAAGAAGTACAAGGCAGAGATTCTTAACTCTCGCCTCTTCGGAACGACAACAATTGCACAGGCAGTTACAGAGTTGCAGCCTGATGTCTTCATCTCTGCAAGTGCCATTGGTTGGTATGGCGAGTCAGGCAATCGAGCAGTCATCGAATCAGATAAATCTGGTGATGATTTTCTTGCTGCGGTCTGTCGCGAATGGGAAGGTGCAGCAGATACTGCTCAGAACACTCGCACCGTCAAGATTCGTACCGGGCTTGTCCTTGACCCTACCGGTGGTGCGCTTGGCAAGATGTTGCCACTCTTCCGTTTCGGCCTCGGTGGCAAGATGGGAAATGGAAAACAGTGGTGGTCTTGGATTACCCTGCACGATCTCATCCGGGCAATCACTTTCATTCTCGACCATGAGATCTCAGGTCCGGTAAACCTCACTGCACCAAATCCAGTGACAAATCAAGAGTTCACATCGGCACTCGCGCGTGCAATGCATCGTCCAGCGCTCTTCCCGGCGCCGGGTATAGCGCTCAAGATTGCACTAGGTGGTTTCTCGAGCGAGATCCTTGGGTCAAAGAAGGTAATGCCACAGGCTCTGACAGATGCTGGCTTCGAATGGGATTACCCACACATCACTAGCGCGCTTACAGCGCTAGTGAGTGAGTGATTCCAAAGCCGCTAAACGACCAGAAAGCAAGGCTCCATTTTGCGAACCTGCTGTCAGGTAATCCCCTGCAATAAAAACATCTTCGCTAAAGCGAGCCGATGAGATTCCATGTGCTCCTGGTCGGAAGACAGGAAGCGACTCTACGATTTCATAACGCTTGACAAGAGAGAAATCACTTGGCGCTAAGCTCCAGAACTTTGCGATCTCATTGAGCGCCTCGCTATCGCTTAGCGGCGAAAGAGATGTCGATGAGATCAGTGTCGTATCTTCTGGCGCATATTGTGAGACTACATTGCTGATTGCGATTGAGTTCACAATCGGATTAGCGGTACTAGTAACCCGTAGGCGCTTAGAGGTCACGATTCCCGATGGAATCGAGTGATACCAGGTAAAGCTCTTTGAGTGCGCTGGTGAATCAGGCTTGGCGAGAAGTTTTGCTGCCACTGTAGCGCTCGTTGCAACGATTACCTTATTTCCTGCGAATTCGGCGATTGAGGTCACCGGTGAGTTGAGGTGAACGCTCTCAACTCTTGCGCCGAGCGCGGCGCTGAGCGCACCCGCGCCAGCGCGCGGTAATCCAGAGTCTCCGACCACGAAACTCTTGAGGATTTCTCGCCCATAAGAGCTATCGATATTCTCTAAATCAGTGAGAAATACCCCGCGAAGAAACGGTTTGAGGAGGTTCTCGTAAAAGTCACCCGTACCTGATGCCAATAACGCATCTCGAAGCGAGATTTCTCCATTGGGCTTATCCCCCACAAACTTCAAAACTGCAATCTTCTCGGCAAGAGAGCCAAGTGGTGAACGCAAGGCTTGCAAAGGATGGAGCCGAGGGTCTCCAATTGATGATATTCCAAATGGAGTTACAACATCGACTCTTCGCTCAACCTTACAGAAATCAATCTCCGGAATCACCTTGAGCCGTTTGAGCTCGGAGTAACCGGAATTAATGAGTTGAAATCCACGATCAAGAATGTAGCCATCGATGTAATCAGAGCGAACACGTCCCCCGAGATCATCTGATGCTTCATAGAGCTCGACGGATTCGCCGGCATCTTGCAGGGTCAGCGCAGCGCTGATTCCGGCAAGACCGCCACCAATTACTACATATGACATAGCGCTCTACTTGTTCTGAAGCTTTGACGGCCACCAGATCTTTGGACCGATCTCATGAACAAGAGCTGGTACAAGAATCGAGCGAACGATGATGGTGTCGAGGAGTACTCCGAAACCAACTGCAAATCCAAGTTGCGCAAGCGGAACAAGTGGCAACAAGCCAAGCACAGCGAATGTTGCAGCCAAGACGATACCGGCTGAAGTGATCACTGCACCTGTAACGGTCACACCCTTGATGACACCCGCACGAGTGCCAAGCTTGACTGACTCTTCACGAACACGTGTCATCAAGAAGATGTTGTAATCAATTCCGAGTGCCACGAGGAAGATGAATGCGAAGAGTGGGAAGGATGTATCCCCGCCTTCGAAGCCGAAGATGTGATTGAAAACGAGCGCACATACTCCAAGAGTTGCGAAGTATGAGAGAACGACGGTTCCCAGGAGAACTACAGCGCTAAGAATGCTTCGAAGCAGGAGTCCGAGAATGATGGTGATGACAAATAAGATGATTGGAATAATTGTCTTATTGTCACGATCATTTGCAGTACGGACATCGAAGTAAGTGGCAGATGTTCCACCAACGAGCGCTGATGGATCTGCGCTCTTTGCTGCCTCACGAATAGGGGTGATGTATTCACCGGCTTCGACGCTATCGGGAGCCTGATCGAGAGTCGCGTTAATAATGACCTTGCCACCCACAACCTTTACATTCTGTGTCATTGGATCAATTGCGTATGCAACTTCAGAGACGCCATCTACTTCACGGACTGCTGCGATAACTGCATCTGCCTTGCCTTGTGAGGCAACGATCTGAGTTGGATCTCCCTCTCCACCTGGGAAGTGCTTGAGGAGGAGTTTCTGACCCACAACTGATTCTGGATTTCCGGTAAATGAGTCAACTGTGCCGAGACCATCAGCCTTCAGCGTTGTCGATGCAAAGGCGAAGGCAAGAAGAATGACGGTTGTAATTGCCCATGCCTTACGTGGATTTCGACCGATGGAATTTGCAACCTTTGACCAGGTTCCAGCGAGCACGCGATCGTCGCCATCATTGAGTGGCTTGCGTGGCCAGAAGATCCAACGCCCAAAGAGAACAAGGAGGGCTGGCAATAGGGTAAGAATGGTGATTACAGAGACAACGATTCCGATGGCACCGATAGGTCCAAGGCTTGCAGTATTGGTCAACTGACTAAAGAGCAACATCATCAAGGAGATTGCAACAGTTGCACCTGATGCCAAGATTGGCTCCCAGACACCCTTGTAGGCAGCGCGCATTGCATCGAAGCGGCTCTCGTGGAGATGAAGTTCTTCGCGGTAGCGAGCAATCAAGAGGAGCGCGTAGTCAGTAGCAGCTCCGATGACAAGGACAGAGAGAATTCCTTGCGATTGACCATCAACATCGAGAATATCTGCCTTAGCAAGGAGGTAAATGATTCCACCTGCAGTTGAAAGCGCAAAGAGCGATGTCAACAAAGGAATGATCCACAAAACCGGTGAACGGTAAACAACAATCAAGATAAGAGCTACGACAGCCAAGGTCGTCAAGAGAAGCGTTGAATCCAGTGTTCCAAATGCTTCAAAGAGGTCGCCTAGTAATCCTCCTGGGCCAGTTACATAAGGAGTAAGACCTTGAGCTTTTGCAATCGGAGCAATATCTTCACGTAGCGCCTCAACAACAGCAGGCAGAACAGGCTTTTCATTAGGGAGAAGTTCTGCGATTGATTCTCCATTGATAGGTATATTTACCAGAATCGCCTTGCCATCTACGGATGGAAAAGCTGAGATTGGTTCTCCCTTAACAAGGTAATCGCCAATCTTCGCCGAAGTTCCATCGAGAGTGATCTGACCTACAGCGGATAGGTGTGAGTTGATTGCACCGATCGCTGCAGGTGTTGCCTCGCCCTCGAGCAAGATCAAGGTTGGGAAGTTGAAAGAGGCATCTCCGGCAAACTTTGCAATCTCGTCGGCAGCCAAAGTCGCCTCAGCACCCTTAGGTAGGAATGATGAGTTGTTATTCTCCTGGACGCTAGTGAGCTTGCCGAAGAGTGGGCCGAAGATTCCGGTGATGAGGAACCAGGCGACGACGACTAAAACGGCGAGGGATACGGGCTTCTTGTTCTTGATTAGCATGGGTGGGAGTCTACCTTTAGGCTTACCCGGTGCCGGTTTTAGACTCCTCTCCCCTAGCCCTTCAACGAAGCGGCTTGGTCGAGTACGAGGATGCGCTGGCGATTCAACGGAGCATTCACGGCGAAGTTTCCGCCGGTACTCGCCCCAACACTTTAATTCTCCTCGAGCACCCATCTATCTACACTGCTGGAAAACGTACGCTAGATGAAGAACGTCCAGGAAATGGCGCAAAGGTTCTCGATGTGGACCGCGGAGGGAAAATCACCTGGCACGGCCCAGGTCAACTCGTTGGCTATCCCATCGTTCGATTGAGCAATCCGCACGAGTTGGTCGGCTTTGTCCGTGAGATCGAGTCCGGCCTTATTAAGGTCTGCAAAGAATTTGGAGTCAATGGAGTGCGCGTTGATGGGCGCTCTGGTGTCTGGATAGTTGATGAACAAGGCGAGCGAAAGGTTGCCGCTATCGGCATTCGCGTAGCCTCTGGAACATCCATGCATGGCTTTGCGCTCAATGTAAATCCAGATCTCTCGGCATTCGATGCGATTGTTCCCTGTGGAATCTCAGATGCCGCAGTAACATCACTTGAGCGCGAACTCGATCGAACTATCGCTATTGAGGAAGTAACCCCCGTGGTCGAGAAGTATCTCTACGAAGCACTAACAAAGGTGAGCGCATGACAATCGCACCAGATGGCCGCAAGCTACTTCGCATCGAGGCTCGCAATGCCGAGACTCCGATTGAGCGAAAGCCAGAGTGGATTAAGACCCGTGCCAATATGGGTCCCGAGTACACGCGCCTTCGTACATTAGTGAAGACCGAATCCCTTCACACCGTCTGCCAAGAAGCTGCTTGTCCAAATATTTTCGAGTGTTGGGAAGATAAAGAAGCAACTTTCCTTATTGGTGGAGATCGCTGCACTCGTCGTTGCGACTTCTGTAATATTGATACCGGTAAGCCTGAAGAGCTCGATCGTGATGAACCACGTCGCGTTGCTGAGTCTGTTCAATCAATGGGTTTGAAATATGCAACTATCACTGGCGTCACTCGTGACGATCTTGAAGATGAAGGCGCGTGGCTCTATGCCGAAACCATTCGTAAGGTCCACGAACTAAATCCTGGTACCGGAGTTGAGATGTTGGCGCCAGATTTCAGCGGTAAGCCAGAGCTTCTCAATCAAGTCTTTGATTCACGACCAGAGGTATTTGCGCATAACCTCGAGACGGTTCCTCGTATCTTCAAACGCATTCGCCCAGCCTTCTCATACGAACGTTCACTCAATGTCATTACCCAAGCTCGTGAGTATGGATTGATTACAAAGTCCAACCTCATCCTTGGGATGGGAGAGGAAATCTCCGAAGTTATTCAGGCTCTTGAGGATCTCCATGATGCTGGCTGTGACCTCATCACCATTACCCAATATTTACGTCCAACCAATAAGCACCACCCGGTCGAGCGCTGGGTTAAGCCAGATGAGTTTGTCGATCTTGCCAAGAGGGCAGAGGAGATTGGCTTTAGCGGTGTCATGAGCGGTCCACTTGTTCGCTCGTCATATCGTGCCGGACGTCTCTATAAGCAGGCACAGGAAAAGCGCACACTCAATGGCTGAGCTCGTCTATCCCCCAGTTATCAGAGCAGTCAAAACTTTCTGGAGAGCGTTAGATCTGAAATTCGATTTTCAAGGTCAAGAAAATCTACCTGATGAAAAACATGGTGGCGCAGTACTGGCGATGAACCACATCAGCTATCTCGATTTCGCTCTAGTTGGAACAGCAGCACTTCCGATGAAACGCTATGTCCGCTTTATGGCTAAGAAAGAGATCTTCGATAACAAGTTGGCTGGTCCCTTGATGCGCGGGATGCACCACATCAATGTCGATCGCTCTAATGGTTCAGCATCCCTCGTCGCTGCGCTCCGTGCACTTAAAGATGGAGAAATAATTGGTATTTTTCCTGAAGGCACCATCTCTGTCTCATTTGAAATAAAAGAGTTGAAGAGCGGAGCGGTACGTCTTGCGCAGGGCGCTGGAGTTCCTGTGATTCCAACAATTATCTGGGGCTCTCAACGTCTATGGACAAAGAAAGTTAAACGCAATCTCCGCCAACGTGGCATTCCGATCTCGGTAACATTCGGCGAGCCAATCTTTTTCGAGAAGGATAGCGATGTAGAAGAGGGTGAGGCGATTCTTCGTAGCGCCATGCTGAAGATTCTCCACGAAGTCCAGGAAAAGTATCCAGATTCACATCAAGGTCAGCGCTGGGCGCCGATTCGTCTTGGTGGTACTGCACCTGCTCCCCTAAACTAGCGGGCATGGCTAAGAATAAAGAAGATAAGGTCAAGACCAAGCGTTTCAAGGAATTCCGTGATGCCTATGCCATCACTAAGGCTGTTAAGCCTTGGATTGGACTCTTACTTGCAGGCGTAGTTGTGGGAGTTGTCGCGATTGCATCTGCAATTGGCGTGGTCACAAACCATCCAATCTATGCCGGAATACTCGGTCTTCTCACCTCAATCATTATTGCCCTAGTCATCTTTACCCGTATCGCAGGCTCTGCCGCGTACGCATCTATCGAAGGACAGATAGGTGCCGGCGCTTCAGTCTTGATGGCGATCCGTAAGGGCTGGACCACAACGCCTGCAGTTGCAGTAAACCGCAACCAAGATATGGTCCACCGCAGCGTTGGTCGCGCCGGAATTGTTCTTACCGGCGAAGGGTCACCTGCAGTCCGCCAGATGATTGCCGATGAGCGCAAGAAATCAGAGCGCTTTGCACCAGGTGCACCTATCACTGAGATTGTTATTGGAGATGGTGCAGGTCAAGTTCCACTGAAGAAATTGCAGAAACATATGGCGAAGCTTCCTAAGAAGTTGACAGCGCATCAGATGCGCGAGCTTCGTATGCGCCTTAAGGCTGTCGGCGGAATGTCGCTTCCAATTCCTAAGGGACCAATGCCTAAGGGTGTAAAGATCAAATAATCAGCGAAGAGATATGCGCTTTGACACAAAAGCGGAAACTTGCTGAGTAGTGGTTGAGTAAGTCCCAGATGTTGGCGTAAGAGTTGCCGTGATAGTAATAGCACCATGTGCTGTCGGCTTCCAGTTACAGGTTACCGAATAACTATTGCCTGCATTTAATGAAAGAGAAATGCAGCCAGGGATTCTGGTCTTGCCTTGTTTAAAAGATACTTTGCCAGCAATTGTTGAAGTGCTAATCGACAGCGTTTCTGAGGTTCGGTAGACCAACGGCGAGCTCACCGCGATAGAGAAAGCAATATCTCCGCCAATAGTAAAGGTCATACTGAGGCTAGGTGCTGCCTGATATGAAGAGCTGCCCGCCTGTGATGCCACAATTGTGCAATTTCCCTGTGCCAATAAGTTGACTGTTGATGAAGCGATAGAACAGATCGACGGGGTCGACGATGTGAACGTGACAGCTAAGTTTGAAGTCGAAGTTGCTGTCAGGCTCGCAGTTGAAGCGCTGTTCTTATTCTGATCTGGTAGTTGCGTAAACGAAATTGTCTGTCCAGGTAGCCACTTAATGATGACAACTCCAGAGCCACCACCACCGCCGTTGACAGCGCCGTTCCCGCCGCCACCACCACCGCCTCCACCAAATCCAGGAGATGCAGTTGTCGGAGTGGGATTTGCAACGGTGCCGGATTGCCCACCGCAGGTAGCGCTTCCAGCCGAGTTGTTCGATCCACCACCGCCACCACCGCCGTAGCAAACTGGCGAACCTGTGATCGAACTAGAGATTCCAGTTCCACCAGCGCCACCGTTAGCGCTTCCTGCACTACCTACTCCACCAGCTCCGCCGCCACCGCCACCGCCAAGGCTTCCACCAATTCCACCTTTGAAAGAGTCTCCTCCCACGCCCGCGGTAGTTGTCCCAACGCTGACGCCTGCGCCACCGCCAGTCCAACCATTAAAGTCCCAGCCTGAGGCAACGCCTGAATTCTTTGTGCGGCCAATTGCTCCGCTTCCACCGAGGGCAGAGATAGATGAGAAGCTGCTTGATGTACCTGTTACACCTCCCGTGTTATTGAGAGTGTTATTGGTGGAGTAAGTTCCATTTCCTGTTGCACCGCCTCGCCCGGCAGTTAACGATGGAGAAGAGCCTGGTGTCACCGAAGTTGTACTTTCGATAACTTGGCCGCCACCGCCGCCACCGCCGATATCACTTCCTCCACCGCCACCGCCGCCGACAATCAACACCTGAATTGTTTGCACTCCAGCCGGCACGGTCCACGTTGCAGAGATAGTAGATGTTGATGTTGACGCCTTAAAAGTTAGAAGGCAGTAATTGCCAGTTGTGCCTGCAGTGAAGTAGGAGGTTTCAGATACTGAAGATTGGCAATTACCAGAACCTACTGTGCCTGCTGCAGCATGCGATGGCAAAGGGAGCAATGTTGTTGAAATAAGGGCGAGAAGAAAGAAGCCCTTGGTAAGTAATTTCTGCATCGTGAAAGTCAGTTCTATGAACGCTTTACCAATACGGTATTGGATAGCCGCTCATTTACTCCACGCCCATTCTCATCAAAGGTAATTGCGGTCACGATGATGATCATCAGAACTGTACGTATCAGCGCTTGAACTGGTGAGACTGTTCCGCCATCGCTAAATCGGACTACCTTGAGGCCAACCAATCTATGGCCAAATGAGGAGCCACCGAAGCTGACCAAGATCAGATACTCAAGGGCCATCACCAGGAGAACGGTTCCACCGACACCACGGCTGCGCTCTAAGAAATCTCCCCCGCCGGCGAAGAAACCGAGGGTGATGGCATAGGCGGCGAGCCAGTCGAGGGCTATTCCGAGCATGCGGCGGCCCTGGCTTATGCGTGGATACATGCGCCTAGCCTACCTATCTGAGACGAGCAGGTCGATTTGTTACATAGGCGTAACACTGAAAATAGCCGTTGTAACGCGTAAAGCCATAGGCTCTGCCACATAGAAATGCTCAAAGTCGAGCCTTTCGCCAATCGCAAACTTTTGCGCGACTTATTGGGAGTCCCACTTATGTTTAAGAACTCAAGCGAGATCTTTGCTTACATCAAGAAGGAAGACGTCAAGCTTATTGATGTTCGCTTCACAGACCTTCCTGGTATTCAGCACCACTTCAACGTTCCAGTTGAATCATTCGATGAGGCAGTCTTCACAGATGGTCTGATGTTTGATGGCTCTTCTATCCGCGGATTCCAGTCAATCCATGAATCAGATATGAAGCTCCTTCCAGTTCCATCATCTGCATATATCGACCCATTCCGTCTTGAGAAGACTCTCGTCATTATCTTCTCTGTTCACAATCCATCAGATGACACTCCTTACTCACGCGACCCTCGTGGCGTTGTGGCAAAGGCAGTTGAATTCTTGAAGTCAACAGGTATCGCAGATCAGGCATTCTTCGCTCCAGAGGCAGAGTTCTACATCTTCGATGCGATCCGTTTTAAGACAGGTATCAACGAGGCTTACCACCACATCGATTCATATGAAGGTGCTTGGAACACAGGCATCGTCGCAGATCCAGATGGAACACCAAACCGTGGCTACCGCACACGAGTTAAGGGTGGCTACTTCCCAGTTTCACCAACAGATCAGTTCGCAGATCTTCGCGATGAAATGGTGATGGAGCTCGGTCGTGCAGGTCTTCAGGTTGAGCGTTCACACCATGAGGTCGGAACAGCT
>JACCED011922677.1_pt1 | contig 19518 bp, 18 predicted proteins | sample 7455021 | NCBI WGS metagenome assembly JACCED01 (sample SAMN15323456, study PRJNA562643) | freshwater metagenome | isolation source: river surface water | place: USA:Blue River Watershed | collected 2017-08-19 | reverse complement strand
TATCTATCTAACCATATCATTAAACATGAAGTTACTAAACCATTCCAAAACATAACATCTGGTATATCATGTCTATTATGTAATGATAATAATAAAGTAATGATCCAAATTGGTAATCTTAAATATTTAATAATATTTTTTCTATATAATTTACATGATTTAGATTTATCCATTTGTTTTTCTTCCATATATAATGAATCAACACCACTTACAATACTAATTGCTTCATTAATTAATATAAAACTATGAAAAAATCCAATTTTATCATAGAAAACAGCAATACAATAAGATGCTAAACACCATATATGATGGACATATAAATCCCATCTGGTATTTTTCATCCATGCCATTTTACCAATATCTAAGATCAAATATGAAATAAACCATTGAGAAATATCATTAAAACCTTCAAATTTATAATCAAACGGTTCTATATATCCACTTACTAAATTATTTACAGAGTTTTCTAATGAATAAAATGTAAAAAACATACACATTAATGATCTATAAAAATTAAATTTTGTATCAGCTGAAAATGAATTTAATTTTGGATAATTTTCTACAAATAATAAGAAAAGAAATAATACTATAATTTTAATAATAATCATTAATAATTATTATTAAATATATTTTTTAGTTTTTGTAAACGTTAATAGGGTATTATATATTAAAAACTAAACTAAATAACTATTTAGTAAATAAAATAATTTTTTTTAAATTATCATGGACAAGTTCTAAATTATTATTTAGAAGTCCATCAACAATTTGATTAAGCAACATTGCAACAACTTTGTTTGCATTTTCCATAAAATAGTCATGCTTGCATTCCTTAATTTCATAATTAAGATGAAGGTTACGAACAAACTCGTCACGTTCATTTATTGGTAATGCCCCAGAAAGACGGTTACAACTGAATATCTGACGACTCGCATGGTCAATATGATAACCCAGCCATTTTGAATCAACTTGAATTGCAATATCATCGTGAATGCGTTGACACAGCGATTTTAAATTAGAAATCGGGTAGTCGCCATCATTGTAAAAAGCCGAATAATAGAAACTAGGGAAATTGACATCTGGTTTAGTTTCTAGATGAATATCAAAAGATTTCATGGTAATTGGAATTTGATTTGATGTACTGTTATTATTTTCCATATGCCAAATTATTATGATCTAGTTGAAAGTTTTAATTTCAATTTTTATAGTATTTATTGAAAAAATTGAAAGAATATATTATAAGTTTATTAAATTATTATTATAATGAACCCAGTATATGTTGCTCGAAATTATAAAACATTGTTATTAAATGGTACCAAATTTGTTATTAACCGCGCAAAAGGTAGTAAATTATATGATACTAATAATAATTCATATATTGATGCGACATCATCTTATTGTGCTGTTAATTTTGGACATAGGCATCCACATTTTAAAAAGGTAATAGATGAACAGCTCAAACAAATATCAATTTGTCCTAGATTTGTTGACAATCAAAAATTAGACTTGCTAGGTAATACTGTTAATAAATATCTTCATACTAAAATGAAACTTGTCAATGGTAATTATTTACAAGTACTACCATCATGTAATGGTGTTGATACAATTGAAACAGCAATTAAATTATCTAGAGCTTGGGGTCTTGAAAAAAAGGGAATTCCAATTGGTAAATCCAAACAACTATTTTTTAGTGGTAATTTTCACGGGAGATCTTTATCTGCAGTATCTGTTAGTGATTATCCTTATCAGAAAAAGTTTTATCCCAAAAATCCTAACCTAGTAAAAATCCCATATAATAATATTCCTATTCTAGAATCTTATTTACAAAAAAATCCAAATGTTTCTGCACTTTTTGTTGAACCTGTACAATGCGAAGGTGGAATTATTATTCCAAAACCAGATTATTTGGCAAACATTCGGAAATTATGTGATCATCATAATGTACTAATGGTATGTGATGAAATTCAAACAGGTATGTTTAGATCTGGACCTCTGCTATGTTCAGAAAAATATAAAGTTAAACCAGATGTTGTTCTATTAGGTAAATCATTAGGCGGAGGTTATCTACCTATTTCTGTTTGTATTAGTTCCAATGATATAATGTCAACAATTAAAGAAGGAGAACATGGTAGTACATTTGGTGGATACCCACTTGCATCTGCAGTTGGTTCAGAAGTAATTGAATATGCATACAAAAATCATTATGAAACTATTGTTAATAATAAGGCTAAATATTATGAAGCATACCTTAATATTCTATTAAAAAAATATAGTTTTATAAAAGAAGTTAGACAATGTGGTTTAATTATTGGTATTGAATTAGATGAATCAGTCTGTTCTGAATCTATCTGTAATCAATTAGTATCACACGGTATCATACTTAAAAATACTAGTCATAATACTCTTCGGATAACACCACCATTTGTTATCACGACAGCACAAACAAATTATTTATTTGATAAACTTGAAAAATGTTTTAATAAAGTATAATTAATAAAAAATTATAATGTAGTTATTTTATTTAATATTGAATCAATTAAAATTGCTTTAGTTGGATTCTTTTTTGTAATTGGTAGATTTAATTTATTAGATAATTCTAATAATTCTGCTAATTTCATTTTATTCATTTTGGTTTTATTTAATTTTTTCATTTCTTGAATTTCTTCAAGCTCATCATTTTCTACAAACATATCTTGGTCTGAATCTGTTAAAACAGACGAACCTGATACAGATTCTGATTGAACCTCCTCGCTGAATTCTTCTATTTTAGTTACAGGCTCTGGCTCTGGTATTTTTAATTTAATTTTTTCCATTTTAATAATATCATCCATATTATCAAATACAATAAAATCTTTTTTAATTTTAATTCCTTCATAATATTTAATGGTATCATCATTATATAAAATTTTTTTAATAGTTGATTCGTTGATATCAAACAATCTTTGTATATTTCCTTTTGCTTTTAATAACATAACTGGTTCCCAAAAATTTTTATATTTTGCAAACATTAGTGTTTGTTTTAATGGATTCATTATATCTTTGTGATATACTGAAAAAATATCATTTGATTCAAAATCTAAAATTAATATATTAATATCTAATATGTCAACAATATATTGCAAAATATAAATATCTGGTTCTAATTTAAATCTTTCTCTAAAATCATTTTTATCTAATGACTTTAAAAATGAAGATAATTTTGATTTAGCATACTTTTCAATTAATTGTATTTTAAATTGATTTATTAATTCCATTTCATCTGTGTTATATGGAATTATAAAAGTTTTATCAATCAATGTCAATATTGATGACCAAAAACTAATATTATTATTTTCATTATCATACGCTGTAATACCATAACGATAATATTTGTCTGTCAATATATTTTTAAATTTATCTGGAAAAGTAGATGAATAATTAAAAATATTTTTTTGAGTTAAAAAATTATTAGATTTATCTATTTTATCTGTTTTATTAAAATGTGTATGCATTTTATTATTGGAATTAGTATTAGGATTGGTATTAGTGTTTTTAACCAAAAACTTTATGATCAGGTCATAGTTTATTTCCATTTATAAATTAATATCAATATTTGTTTAAATAATATAGTCAAGATTCAATTTTTATTCATTGTGTGTTTTTATATTATAATCCTTTTGAATCCATTTCATATCTTTATCCAATTTATTATATAATTTTTCATTTGATTTTTGTAATGTTCTCAAAGCATTAATATGTCTTAATATTTTTAATTCTGAATTTTCTTTGATTGCTTTTTTTAATGATTTAACACGCTTTTCATGACTGTCTTTTAATGAATAGTCGTATTTAGATAATAAACCAATATCATAAGATGGTATTGTAATTAATTTAGGACCCTTACCTGGTTTTCCCTTATCACTGATACATGTAGGTTTAACTTTGACTGTTTTTTTGGAACTTTTTTTTGTGTAGGTATAACCAACACGTTCAATTTGTCCTGGTGAACATTTATTTGACATTTATTATATTATATTATACTATATATATTTTTTAAAAAATTTAATATTTTTTTAAAAATAATATTAACAAATTTTGTAAGCTATAATATTATTACATTTTCTTTTGCTTTTTGTGATTTTTTAATGTTTGTTATTAAATTAATTATGAAAAAATATAATTGGTGAATCATCTTAATTCTTTTGTCATAATAAGGTCTTGTTTTTTCTATGGCTTCAGGAATAGTTACCCAACTAATATCACCTATTTCATATGATTGATCGTTATTAATATTTAATTTTATTTCAGATTCTGAAACTGCCATATAATAAATATGACGGTAATTAACTAAATTTGTTCCTGAAAACTCTTCTTCTAAACAATTTAATCTTTCAAGTAAATGTAAATTATTTAATTCTATATTTGTTTCTTCTTCAAATTCTCTTATTGCACAATCTAAATTTTTTTCAAGTGCATTTCTTCTACCTTTTGGAAAACCCCATTCTGGTTCCATAAATGATGATAATTCGTTTTCTTCTAATAAATTATAAAAATTATTTTCTTTTAATTCATTAAATTTATTTTTAGACATATTTAATTCCTTTTGATATATTTTACTTTTTGCTGTTTCTTTCCACAATTCATTCCATAAACTGTCAAAACTTGTATTTTTTATTTTTATATTTTCATCACGTGTCATTAATTTAAATATTTTACTTATTTGTTCTTTATTTGTTTGATTATATTTTCCTCTTAAGAATTCTATGTAGTTTAAACTATGTTTTCTACGCACCATTAAAATTTTTATTTTATCGTAAAAACATGGAATTAAATTTATATTATTTATATTAGAATAATTAAATTCACTTAAATCTAAAAATTTGTTATAAAAATAATTCTCAATAGTTTTATTACTAATATCTATGTCATTATTAATATTAAAACATATTATTCCATATGAAAGAATCGGTTCGCTGCATAATTTATACTGATGACCTAATTTTCCACAATTCAAACAAATATTTTTCTGTAAATTCATTTATCTAATAATATTTTGATAATATTTTTTTAAATATTTATTTAATCTAATGGTTCGTTTATTAATACTTTGTTACCTTTGTAATCATTATTAGTTTCAGTATCTGGTTCTTCTTCAGTATTATCTGTATCTTCTTCGGTTTCAGTTGAAAGTTCTTGGTCGTTTGAATAAGATTCTAATACTTGATTATTGTCATGGTCATCATAACAATCATGATCTGATCCATAATCATCACCGCAATTATCGCACTCACAATCACTATCGCATTTTTTATAGTTAGTATAAAAATATGGAAATAATGTGTCAGAATCAATATGTGTTTGATGTATTATAGAATATTGATATGGAATACCAAATAATTTATTCAATAAATTTACTACTGGAACTTGAATAACACGAGTGAAAAATCCCATAAAATGGACAAACATATATAAAAATATAAATAAATCAATTAAGGATAAAAATAAAATAGTAATATACATTAATACAAAATAGATAATTTACTTTTAAATAATTATTTTATATTTTATTTTAATGGAAATAGAATCTTTAAGTCAAACTGTTAAAAAGGCTATAGAACATTATGATAATAAAAAATTAATGTATGAAAAATATATCAACACTCAAAATGTTAAATTTGATGAATTTACAAATGAAATAACATTTATTACAGATGATGAATCTACAAAAACATTTAATTATGAAATTTTAGGTTATTTTGATAATCAAACTAATATATGGATTTGGGGATGGTTATTATCTGATTTAAAAATGGATTTAACTAGATTATGTAGAGAATTATTAGATTATGGATTAAAATTAGAACCTAGTTCAAATTCATATGAACATTTCATGATTAAAGGTTTATTAGTTAACTCAAGAATACAAATAGAAGAAGATGTACAATTAGATGTTAATATCGCAATTTACACATCGTTAATTCGTGATAAAATTAAATTTATTTATCGTAGAAAAAGATATATTGATGATACCAAAACAAAATATGTAACATTTTATTATTTTATCAAATAATTAATTTAATGACTTGACTACAATTGTTTTAGAATCAATATCAAATATATTTTTTCTTTGATTAATCATTTGTATGAGCCATTTAGATAATCCAGAATTATAAGATGGTAAAAATACAGTAGAATTTAATATCATATACATATCAACTAAACAATTATATATTATTGTATATTTATCAGAATAACCATAATGAATATTTTTTGCTTTTGATGAAATTAAAGGTGGTTTAGAATATTGAATTATTTTTATATCAGCTAATTTAGTTTTAAATTGATTATATGCAGTATTATCATCTGTAGCTAAATATATTATTTTAATATTAGACATTTTAATAATATCTTTAATTCTTTTAATATACTTGTCTAAATTATTTTTAATATCAGTATTTCTATAATGAACAGAAATATAATATTGGTTAATAAAATTATTATTTGATTTTATTTTATCTATAATGTCTTTATTTACTTTAATATTGTTATTATATTGTTTTCTAGTTGCCGATACAAATACTGATATATTTTTGGTTGGATCATATTTTGATAAATTTATATTTTTGTAATAATAAGAATAATTTTTATGAAAAAATTTAAATTTATTATTTGGATTTTCTTTTGTTATTTCATATACACCATTATTTAATAATTTAAGTTTTGTTTTATCTAAATCATAAAATAATAAATTATCTGGTATAATATTATATGATTCACCATGATTTAATTTTTTGTCATTAATATAAAACCAATCTGAAAAATTATATTGAAATGCTACATGTTTTGAACAATCTATAATTAAATAAGAATTATTTTTTAATGCTAACTCTATTGCGACAGATAAACCACCAATCATATGAGCTAATCCACCAGAACCTTTATAAACTATAAATTTCATTATATATATATATATATTATTAGCATTTTAATTAAAAATATCTCAGCTAATAATAATGTCAGAACAAGTTTGTTTACCAACAAATCATTTACTGATTATCTTTTGTGTTTTTACTGGTTTTGCTGTATGGTATATACATAATGACAGGAAAAAACATATAAATGATCCATTTTATAATTTTAATGATAATTCATTAAATAAAATTACAAAAACTTTAAAAAATATTGATGGAAAAATAAATCAAGGTGATGTAAATTATGTATCAGATATAGAATTAAATAATGAAGATATTGAAAGAAGAAATTTTTTAGAATATAGAGATAACAAAGTAATATATGATGTTACAATGCCACCTGAAAGAAGACAACCAGAACATGCTTATCCATACCGTTATGTAAAAAATCAAATAAATATTCCAACAAGAGGATTTCCAGATAATTATCACATGGTTGGTGTTGTTTTAAGAAATAATACTGAATCTGCTTTTAATTTATTTGGTCGCCAAACATATCCTGGTTCCAATCAATGGGAATATTACGTTCAAGGTTCTATGCATAATAATGATGTTAAATTACCATTAGCAATTAAAGGTGATAAAGAAATAGAAGATGGACAACATATAATGATTCCTGGTATGAACCCATCTAAAGGAGAATTTAAGGTTAAACTTTATAAATATGATGCTCCTAGATATATTCCATTAATATAATAATAAAAAAATTGAAGTATGATTAAATTATTTTATTATTATAATAATTATTAATGTCAATTAGCGATAAATTTAACATAATCGAAAATCACATACAGTCTGATGATAATAAAAAAATAGTTGGTAAAATCGAAAACTATTTTGAAAATTTATTAAATTCAGACATTAAAATTTTACTTCCAGATTATATTAATCAAGTTGTTTGGTTTGAAGGTATTAAACTTGAAAATTTTACAATCAACATTGATTCGCATATTAAAAATTATTTGATTCAACGTCGTAATAATATGAGAACTAATATCAAAAAAGAAAACTTTGAATTATGTAGTCTCAATAAATTTATTAAAAACTTTATTATTAAATTAGAATATTTAAATAATATTATTAAATCATCTAACAATCAAGTTATTAAGGAAGGTGTTAAACAATTAACTAATTTGATTGTTTCTGATAGTTTCATTATTCTATTTATCGAAGAACAAATAATTCCTTTGAGTTCAGATATTAAATCAGATATTGAAACATTATTTACACTAATAAAGGATGTCTCAAAATATGATGAACAAGAAACATTTAACAAGTTTTTGAAAACTATTAGTAATATATTTAAGAAGCAAGTAGTTAATATTGAAGACTCGCCTTTACCAGAAAATATTCAAAGAATTCAAAAGTTTTATCAAACTATCAAATATTCTAATAATATTAAAAATTACTTCCATTTTGTTAAAGATGATCTTAATAAAATTAATTTTACTATTTACCAACAAATTATGGAAAATATTGCTGATGTTATTAAGAATAATAGTTTAACTGAAATTGAATTCGTATTTGAGCGAGTATGGCCTGATATTTCTAAACTTATAATTAAAAATGAGTTTGAAGGAAAAGAACAATTGACCAAAGAAATATCTAATGAAACTATTAGTATGATTGATAAAAGTTTTAAAAAATATTTCATAACAGATACAAATAATACTGATACCAATTATGATATTACATTTACAATTATCAAAGTTTTAAAATTTGTAGATGAACTTATCCAAAATCAAACTAATAAAGATATTATTAGCCAAAAACTTGCTAATATGCTTTGTAATGAAAAAATTATTGATAACATCATTTTTAACATTAACAAACTAATTAAAGAACAAAAGGAAAGTGATGTTATTAAAATTTTAATGTTTGTATCAAACATTAAAGAAAAAGATGTATTTGTTAATAAATATTATCAACAACTAGTTAAAAGACTTTTAGAAAAAATTAGTGAAAATAAACCAAGACAATTTTCCGAAAATAAACAATCAATGACTAAATATTTTCAAATTGAACAAAAAATTGCTAATACTCTTAAACTTAAATTTGGCGATAAACTTGTTTATAAAGTTTATAAAGTTATCACAGATACTGAAAATTCATACGAAGATAATGTTCAATTTAATAAACAAAAAAATCAAAATGATAATAAGATGGTTGTAATCACAACTTCTTATAACAATTGGGACATTAATCAAAATGAAGGTATTGTTAATGGTTCAATGGTTGAAAACATGAAAAAAACAGTACTTGGTTCTCATTTATATAACTATCAAAATTATTATGATACCAAACATTCACAAAAAAGAATTCTTAATTGGTTTCCTCATTTTGGTGAAGTAAATATTACTTACTTGAATCAAGAACTTAAAATGCTTCCAATTCAATTTATGGTTCTAGAACTTTTCAATGATGTGAATCGTCTAGATTTACATACAGTAACACATTCTAACTTTTTTAATAATTACACATCAAAATTTGTTAATGATGTTATCGGCTCTTTGATTTCATCAGGACTTTTTAAAGTTAATAATGATAATTTAATATTATCATCATCTGGTGAATTTAAAAATAATCTAATTGAAATATTTTTTACTAATTCAGATTATGCAAGTGTTTGGGAAGAAAAACGTCGTGAAGAATTAGCTCATGATCGTGTAGATATCATTAATACAAATATTAATCATCTACTTAAAACAAAATCATATGGTAAAGAAGAATTATTTCAGCTGGTTTCACAAGCGGTAGATGTGTTTGAACTTGACATTCAAACATTTGATAAATCAATTGATTATATGTGTAGAATGGATTTTATCAAGTTAGAAAATGATCAATTTCATAAAATCTTTTACTAAACTAGTAAAATAACATTTTTTTTATAAAATAGATAATAAAGTAATTAAAACTGATAGAAAAATTGATAAAATAATAAATTACATTAAATAGGTTGTTATTTTAATGTCTGTAATCGATAATCCTTTTATTAATAAAGTTAATCTCGTTTTATATGATGAGATTCAAGGAAGAAATGTTGATATTGACCAAAAAAATGTCAGTAAATATTACGATAGCGTTTACTTGTTAGTAAAGAAAACAAATGAACCGATTTCATCTGACTTTTATAGTTGGCAAGTTCCAACAGCTATTTATAATGATGTAACTTCTAAATTACTTATTCATAAAGTAACTGTAAATATTCTTAAAAATAAAACTCATTTTGATAGTGCAATTATAATGTCAAAAGAACAACTTGGACAATTTAATATTTTCAATTATGAATTATTTGATAAAAATATTGTAGTTCCAATTTTTAATATTTCATATCAAAATATTCTCCACTATGTGCAACAATATGAATCATCTAATACACTTGAACATATTTATAACACAAAAGTTATTAATAAATACTTTAATGTTGATGATAATTATAAATCAATTGAATATTTTTCAAATATGGTTAATAATTTAGATAGCTCTGATTATTGGACTAACTATTATAACTGTCTGATGAATATCACAGATAACTTTAAAAAGCGTTCAATTACAATTCAAACCACACGGTTATCTGATTCTAAAATTGCAACAATTGTTCAACAATTTTATAATGAAAAAACTACAGATACATCAAAAGTATCTAATTATAATCTTACACCAAACAATATGAGATCTAAAAACAAAAATAAAATGAATGGTGTTAATAATAATTACCTTGAAGATCTAGAAACTGATACAACTAATACAGGTGATACATCAAAATATGTTGATATTTCTTCAGTAAATAAAAAGGGAAATAGTTTTTACAAAATTAACCCCAAATCTGAATTTACTTACAATGATATCAATCAACTATTTTCAGTACTTGATAGAAAAAGTAAATTTATGCTTTTGTGTAATATGATGGTTAGTAAAAAATATAGTCACTTGGTTGTAAATAACATTTATGTTCTTGAACAAATGCAAGACGAAATGAAACTTTTTGCACCATTATTTCGTTATCTTATGTCATATGCATGGATTCGCTTTTATCTTGAAGAATGTATTAAGAAATCTTATGTTAAGACAGATGATGAATTTATTTTTAACATTAATACAGCTTCTAAACTTCCAATCTTTCCTTTTAATCATTCTAAACCAAAGGAAAATCCATACATGCCAATTTTAGTATCGGATGAAGAATTAAAAGCTTCTGAAAACTTTTGTGGTATTCCAGAATATATTAACACCGATCATAATAATAACGGAATTTGTAATTTTGATGAATTTCAAGTCAGAATGAATATTTTCTGTACTGGAGATCCCAATCATAATTTATTCGAAGGAGTTGATTTTAAAAAGAATAAAATTGGTATTAGCGGTTCAATTATCACCGCTTGTGTTCAAAAACAACATCCTCTTATGACACGATTTGCAAACTGCAATTCCCTAAAAGAAAAGTTCACAAACTATTTTAATGAATATTATGCAAAATCAGATATTGATGTAATGTTTTTAACAAATGATAATTATACATTTGTAGATAGAGTATATGAATTCTATAACCAACTTGTATTAAATATCTGTAAAATTAATAGTAAATATGCTGAACCATCACATATTAAATTAATCCTTAATAAACTTGATTATTTATTTGTATCTGAAGATTTTATTAATAAAAATATCGAGTTAAACAGTGAAATAACTGATAAAATTAAATATGTAACCGAACATATTAATGACAAAGAAATTAAAGATAAATTTCTTCCATTTTATGAAAAAGTCCGGGATGAAAAATATAATAAATTACTTCAAGATTTTTCAGAAACTGAGAAAGTAACTCTTAGAAATAAATATCTTGATATCTTTACTACTAAAGATATTGATTTTAAAATTTATATTAATAAAACAGTTGCAGACAAAGACACGGATGCAAGTGCCACTAGTAGCGATGAAGAAAATAGTTTTCATAGATTTAAAGATATCGATGTATCATTTAGTATCAAATACAAAATTAGTTCTCCATATCTTAATCATTATTTGGAATTATTTCCTATTAAATATGATGATTTCTTCTCGGTCGTTTCCAAATTTCATCTTCCATGTGTACGTGGATACTACGATGGGACAAATGTATACTTGACACCAAGTTGCATTAGCTCACATTTAACATATATGAACTTGGATTATAAATATGTTACTGGTACTAATGATCCAATTAATATTATTAATAAATATCGTATGCGTGGTTTTGGTACATGGCTTAATACAAATGAAAAGAACTTAGTTACTAAATATTCTAGAATGGTTCCATTTTGGAATAATCTATATACTATTGATTCAAAATTATCAGATCATGATGCTAGTGCTAATATCTATGGAATGCTATCACTTAATCATAAACTATTTCGTCCACGTTTATACAATATGGACGAATATACTGAATCTATGTTTGTTGAAACATCAAATAGATACAATGATAGTCAACTACCTCAAACATTGTTAAATTCAACAATCACAACAACACAAATGGTTATCAATAAAATGAAATCACTTGATATCAAACAAATTAATTATGACAAATTTACGTCAATTAATCATGATGGTAATATTATTCCACTACAAAAATGGATTATTAGTAATACTTGGAATATTTATGAAACATCTTACAAACATTTAGATAAACTAAAATCAAAATTAGAATCAACAGATAATGATAAAAAATTATTTATTATTAAAAAGAAAGTTATTAAAAAGAAAATTAACAACATAATTAATAATAGTTAATAAAGAAAATTAGGTTAATAAAAAATATTGAAATATTAATTTAAAAATCTAAGTTCGTTATAATATAATGGATATTGATAGTTCTAGTCGTAATAATGTGATTAAACAAATTGCTAAAGTTCTAAATGAAAAAATAGCAAAAGATATTGAAACAAGTATTTATAATTTCAGTAAAGAATATGCTGAAACCAATGATACCCCATATTTAATTCAATCAATTTATGATACCAAATGTGAAGAAATTCTTTGTCAATTAATGAATAAAGATTCCGATTATTTAATTAAGGCTCTTAAAGATAAAAAAATAGATGCAACTAATATTGCATTTATGAAACCAGAAGAACTTAATCCTGAAAAATATGAGAATATTATTAAAAAGAGAGAAATGGAAGAATATAAAAAGAATAATACTTCTGGATCCAGTGTATTCACGTGTGTCAAGTGCAAAAAAGCTAGATGTCAAGTTACACAAAAACAAACAAGAGCTGGTGACGAACCTCCTACTACATTTGTATCTTGTTTAGAATGCGGTCATACATTTAAATTTAACTAAATTTAACTAATTTTTGCTTTATTTGCCTTAATTTATATTATAAAAAATTGAATTATATTATACCTAATAATAATTCAATCAATTTTAATGTCCACTTCCGATAATTCACTGGTTAAAATGATTACCGAACATACTCAAAAATATGTTCAACGTATTCAAGAACTTGAAACTGAAAATCAAGCTCTTAAATCTCAATTGCAAACTGCAAATGCTACAAACAATGATGAATATAGAACATTAAAATCTAGTTATGATAATTTGCTATCTCGTCATTCAGAACTCAAAACGGCTTATACAGAAGTCGAACGTGAAAATGCAGAATTGTCAAAACAACTTGGTACCGCGCGTCAACTTGTTGAAGATCATTTCGCTAAAACAGATAAGATGGTATTTGATAAACAAACCAAATATGTTTCCCCTGTAAATCATCTAAATCCTTTTAATCCTGTTACTTTGACTAATTTAACTAAATCAGTCAATAAAGATAATTCAGTTAATTCAACCAATTCAGCTAATTCAAGTAAACATGTTTTTACACCAAAACATTCATCTCGTCTTGGTAGTATTAACAATGTACACTTTCCTAGTCCTCCATTGAAAAGAAAAAGTCTGGATAAACAATTTGTTAGAGCTCTTAATCGAGTAGAAGAAGATGAATCAGAAGATTCATATTCAACAACTGAATCTGACTCGCTTTCTGAAGTTACAGATTCATCCGAAGATTTTAGTTTTAATAATGATGGGGATTGTGATTTATGTTGTAGAAAATCTTATGAAAGTCAACCTCGCCTAAGTCACCCTTGTGTAAGTGTTCGTACAAACGCGAAACAGTCTCAATCTCCACATCAATTACATGCACAACAACAAAAACAACAAAGTCGTCAAGCTCAACTTGCTCAACAAACACATGTAAAACAACAACAACAAAATAGCGATCATGATGATATGTTTGATAGTATTAATATTATCAAAAAACTACTTGGTGTAGATTTAGGTAATACTAACCAACATAATGATTCTACATTTTTTAAAAAATTTCTTAAAATTGACGGTGATGAGCAAGAACATTCTAATCAACAACAGGCTCAAAAACCATCAAACCAACAAAACCAATCAACTCAACAAAACCAACAAACCAAACCAAATCCAGATGTGGAACTATTACACACTCTATTAAATGCATTTGGTAATGCAACTCATTAAGTTTTTAATTAATAAAAACTAACATTATTTTATATCAATAATAAAAAAATAATTACTTACTTTTATTTCTAATCTAATATTTAATTTAAAATTATGGAAAAATAATATTTGGTATTATAATGACCAAATATTATTTATATATAGTTAATAACTTAAAATCTATTTTATTAGCTAGTTCCAACTCAAAAACTGAATTACGTGAAATGGCCTTGAATAAAATTGGAGAAAAAATTAAAAAATACGATGGATTATATTTATATAGAGTTAAAATAAGTAAAGTACCTAAAAAAGATATTAAGAAAGATAATGATCCAAATAATAAAATTAAAACAATAGGTGGACCTTATGTTGCTATTATTCAAAAAATTCAAATTAATTTAAATAAAGATGATACTGATTCTAAAGCAAAATTAAAAAATATAGATGATCAAACTAATAAAATTTATTTTAGTAAGAAATATTTAACAACCAATAATACAGATGAACCACTTGAAAAATCAATTACCAAAATGATATGGGATTTTGTTCAAAATAAATTTAATACTAATTTGTTTGCAATTAATACTGTTGACAAGTAAATTAGGGTAAAAAAATTGATTTAATTAACTAATATTTATTTGCTAATTAAATTTAATGGAAATAAATAAAATTACTATTAAACGAATTAATGGAGATTTTAAACTTTTTGAAAAATCTAATCCACAATATTTTGACATATTACCAAATAAGGATAATGTTTTGGAAATATATTTTTTAATGTATGGTCGGGAATCAACACCATATGAAGGTGGACAATATTTGGGAAAAATAGTTCATAATCCAGATTATCCACGTAAGGCACCTGATTATTATGTGCTTACACCAAATGGACGATTTGAAATTAATAAAAAAATTTGTTTGACAAATTCATCATATCATCAATCTGACTGGGCTCCAGCAGCTTGGAATTTGGTTAGTATTTTAGAAGGGTTTAGTTCTGTATGGCATTCTGAAATTAAAGAAGATAAAATTGGTATTAGTCATCTATCTAATTCACCTGTTGAATCTATTAAAAATTTAGCAAAAACATCTGTTGATTATAATAAAACTAATTTGTTATCATTATATTCACAATTTCCAAAAGTTATTTCTAATTATAATCCTTATACAATTAATAATGATGTGAAAAAAGAATAATTCTAATATATAAATCATTTAAGGACATTTTAACAATAATTGTATTATGGTAAATAATAAAAATTATTCTTGGGTTGAAAAATATAGACCTGAAAATTTAGATGAAATTAGCGCACAAACTAATGTTGTAAAATCTCTTAAATCTGGTATCCAAACTAAAAATATTCCACATCTTATTTTTTTTGGACCATCTGGTTGTGGTAAAACTTCTACTATATTAGCCCTATCAAAAGAACTATTTGGTCATGAAAATTATGCAGATAGAATCATTGAATTAAATGCTTCTGATGAACGTGGTATTAATGTTATTAGAGAAAAAATTAAAACTTATGCAAAACAATCTATTAAAAATATTAAAGATGCGCCTCCATGGAAAATAATCATATTAGATGAAGCAGATACAATGACATCTGATTCTCAATTTGCTTTAAGAAGAATAATGGAACAGTATTCAAAAATTACAAGATTTTGTATTATTTGTAATTATCATAATAAAATCATTGATCCAATTATTTCAAGATGTTCCCTATTTAGATTTAAACCAATTGAATCATCTGAAGTCATATTAAAATTAAAACATATTTGTGAAAAAGAAAATTTTAAATGTCCTGATAAATTATTGGAAAAAATTGTTGGAATCTGTAGAGGTGACTTGAGAAAAGCTATTAATTTACTTCAAAAATGTTTTAATTCATATGGTGATAAAGTTAATGAAGAATTACTCGATGAAATGTCTGGGATAATCCCAACTGAAAAATTTAATAAATTAATGACATTTATTTTAAATAAAGATATAACTAATGTTGACACTTATATAAATCAATTATTTTTGGAAGGCTATTCGATGGTTAATCAAATTGTATCATTTCATAATTACATATTAGGATTAAATATATCAAGTGAAAAAAAATCGAACATCTTGTGTAAAATAGCTGATATAGATCAAAACTTGATAAAAGGATGTGATGAATTTATTTTATTTATGAAATTGGCTTATCATATTATGATAACTATTTAATTATCTATTTTATTTATTCTTAAAAAATAATAAATAAAAAAATATATTTATTATACATTGATATTATTTTAGGTATAATATTAAGGATATACATAAATTTAAGAAATATACTTAAATATATAATGAGATTAATTACAAAATAATATTTTTTTTATTGAATTTAGAAGGTAATGTAATACGTTCTTCTTCTGATTCACTGTCAGAATTAACATAATTATCAGAATCATTATTTAATTTGTCTTTTTTATTTGATTCAATAATCTTTTGTGTTTCTGGATCATTTAATAACATAGCCATAAATTCTTCATCACTATCATTATCATATTTTTTTCCAGACCAAGTATCTTGAACTAAATCTCTTTTATTGTAAGAAAGAAGATTTAGATTACGAATCATTTCGCCCATTATTTTGCTACTGAAACTATTTTCTTTCATCTTTTTAAGATTTGAAATATTATCTTCAATCTGTTTTCTTTTAATAGAATTGAATTTGGACTTAAATTTTTTATAAAGAATTTCATGGTTTTGTATACTTTTGCAAATAACTTCTTTTACGCTTTGCGCAACATGGCTCTTTAAGAGCCGAGCAAAAAAATATCTTTTTCTTTCTTTATTAACTGAATTAGTATCAGTATTGTAATATGATAAATAAGGGCTTTCTAATGCAGTTGAACAGAAAGAGTGATTTTCTGGTTTGTTTTCATTGAAATTAACTAATTCAATTAATTTGATTACACTAAAAATTTCATTATCAAATATTGTACTAACTTCTCCATATGTTATTTGATCCATTTTTTCTGTACCAGTTTTATAAATAATCTGTTTTGGTCCATTATCTGTATTTGTTCCAATAATATTTCCATTAACTTTAATATTTGTTGTTGGTCCATTTTTTGTTTTCTTTAGTTTCTTTATTTCAACTTGAAATTCTTTTTTTAGTTCTTTAATTTCTTCTTTAATTTCATCAAATTTATCTGTTTGATTTTTATCACATTTTATTTTATGTCTTTTTAGATTATCACTTCTTGAAAATATTTTTTTGCAAAATTCACAAGTAAGTGAATTAGTTTGAATTGGAATTTGAGTATTTAAAAGTTTATTTGAGGATATATGAGGAGATTTTGAGGATGGATGTGTACGATTATTTTTATGATACTTATGATTGTGATTCCATAGACTTTGATATGATTTATAAAATTTATCACATGTTTTACATTTGTATTCCATTAAACTTAAAAAGTATATATTAAACTAGATATTAATTCTTTAGATTGAATTTAAAAAAGTTTAAACTAAAGTTTAATTTAACACACGCGCCGGGTGAGATTTTTTTATTAAAAACTAGTTAACATTAATTTATAGAATTATTTAATTCAATATTAATACCAATATAAAGGGATTTTAACATAATTATAATAATCATATTAAAAACCATGTTAGATAATTTAAATGATTTTTTACCATGGGTCGAAAAATATCGGCCAAAAAGAATAGATGAAATTATTAGTCATGCCCAAAATATCGAAACTATTAAAAAACTTTTAATAGGTGGATCATTACCTCATTTACTATTCCATGGTTCATCTGGTACAGGTAAGACATCGACAATAATGGCATTAGCAAAAGAAATTTATGGAAATAATGTTAGACTAATGGTTATGAAATTAGATGCATCCGATGATAGAGGTATTAACTCAGTTAGAGAAGATATTAAGGGTTTTGCAGAAAAATCAAATATGTTTCAAAAAGGTGTTAGATTAATTATTTTAGATGAAGCTGATTCAATGACATTTGATGCACAATTCGCATTGAGAAGAATTATAGAAAAATATTCAGCCACTATCCGATTTTGTTTGATATGTAATTATGAAAATAAAATTATACCTGCAATTAGATCTAGATGTGCTAATTTTAGATTTTCAAATATAGATATTAAGCATATTTGTTTTAAACTTAATCAAATTGCCAAATCTGAAAATCTTAAATATGAACCAAATGTTATTGAAACTATTGGAATATTAGCTAAAGGTGATTTGCGTAAAGCTATTAATTTATTGCAGTCTATATCAATGCAGTCTGATTTTATTACTGTTGATTTATGTTATGAAACTGCTGGTATACCAACTAATATTGAAACCAAAAATATATTAAGTATTTTATGTGATGATAATATTGATTTTGATTCTAGTTATAAAATTGTTGCTAATTTGATAAAAAATCAAGGTTTTTCATTATCTATTGTGTTAAAAGAAATAGTATTAGAAATATTAAATAATAATTCAATATTGATGAATATTCCTCAAATACTATCAGAATTATCTGATTTAGAAAATATGGTCACTAAATCGACATTTGGAGATATTTATATAACTTCACTTATTGGTATATTTAAAAAAAATCGTATATAAAAAAAATTGAAAATTAAATAACTTATTATCGATTAGAATTAGTTTTTTAATGTCGTCTACTATTGGTTTCAACAATATTAATACTACTACCAGCCCTCTGGCCTCTGCTTTTGCAAAGATGGCCGTGGACTCTGCTCAGCGAGATCTGATTGATGGCCTCACCTGGAATGGTGATGTCAACTTCAGCTCGCTTGGCACTGACTTTGAAGCAGCACTACTCGCACTGGACCAAAAGATGGTTCTTCCCGAGCAATGCCGCAAGACCGCAAAACTCGATGCTTCTACACGGGCTCTTTTTGATGCCCTTGTTGACAAGGTTGTTGCGCTTGTCCAATCAAAGTCGGATCACGAGCGGGCCAAGGCTTTTGGTCTTGTGTTTCGCTACCTCTTCTACCTTCGTTCAGTTCGGACAGCTGGAAAGAAGTCTCGTCTTCTTTTCTACTA
>JACCED012329192.1_pt1 | contig 19519 bp, 19 predicted proteins | sample 7455021 | NCBI WGS metagenome assembly JACCED01 (sample SAMN15323456, study PRJNA562643) | freshwater metagenome | isolation source: river surface water | place: USA:Blue River Watershed | collected 2017-08-19 | reverse complement strand
CGCCAGAGGATTTTTCCGGTCGAGACATCGACTCCCATCATGGCGTCACCGGTGAGGTGGACTGCCTGTCGGACGCCCCCGAGGGTGCCCACCATCACGCTGGAGTAGGCGGTGTTGTCGGACCCCGCAGCCCACAGCTTTTTCCCAGTGCGTTTGTCGAAGGCGATCAAAGTGCCATTCTCCGGGCTTCCCACGGGCACGAAGATGCGGTCGCCATCGATGATGGCAGAGCCGTTGTTTCCGTGGCGCCGCGACGCAGTTTCCTTGGATCCGGGATCGGGGCTTTTGTTCCCAAACCACTTTGCGCCGAAGTCCTTTTCGAAACTGACAGACCAGATCTGTTTCCCGTCTTTCAACGAGAAACACCGGAACTCTCCGCCGCAGGACTGCGCGTAGACGCGGTCTTCATCGACCAGCGGCGTACAGCGAGGCCCTTCGCCATAAGCATTTTGGAACTCCACCATCGGGCCGACTTGCGCTCTCCAGCGTTCTTTCCCTGTTTTGAGATCAAGCACATGGATGACCTCTTGGCCGTCGATACCATCCATGAAAACAGCGGCATCACCCGCGATGAGGGGCGAGCTTTGTCCGGGGCCCACATCAATCTGCCAGAGATTTTTTGGATCGGCGTTGATCTTGTTGAACGGGTGCGCGGGGTCCTTGACGACCGCCGTCCGTTGCGGGCCTCTCCACTGAGGCCAGTCGGCTTTGGCGGAAAGGCTGGTTGCAGCGAGTGCGGTGATGAGTGCGAGTTGGGCGGGGATTTTCACGGGCAACCTCACCGCACGGTTTGTGCCGCGGAAGGGAAACCGTGACGGGAGGGGTTGTTGGCGCGGTGGTTAACCGAGGACGAAGCGTCCGTTCTTGCGCGGGGTCACCTTGAGTGGGGCGCCGAAGGCGGCGGAGAGGGTGCGACTCGTCACCACGGATGTGAGCGGTCCGCTGGCGAACGTTCGCCCCTCCTTCAGCAGCATTGCGTGGGAAAAACCTGGGGCGATTTCCTCCACGTGATGCGTGATCAGGACGAGTGACGTGCCGCTGTCCGGAGCGAAGAGAGGCGCCAAGGTTTCAAGAAAGCGTTCCCGCGCGAGCGGGTCGAGACCAGCGCAGGGCTCGTCAAGAATGAGCAGACGGGGTCGGTTGATGAGTGCGCGTGCGATGAGGACGCGTTGGCGTTCCCCTTGGGAGAGGGCGCACCATGGGCGGTTGACCAGATGTGCGAGGTCACTGGCACGCAGGAGGGCGCGTGCTTTGCTGAGCTCTGTGGGAGTGGGTGGTTCCCACAGGTTGAATCCGGCGCGGAGCCCGCTGACCACCACTTCCATCACCGGTTCGTCTTCGGCGACAAACGCGGCGGCCTGTGCGGAAACGATGCCGAGGAACTTGCGCAAATCGCGCCAGTCACTGACCCCGTGCCGCGCTCCGAGCACCTCCACGTCTCCGTCCGTCGGCGTGACCAAGCCTGAGAGAGCGGCGAGCAGGGAGGTTTTTCCACAACCGTTGGGGCCGAGGACCACCCAGTGTTCGCGCTCGCGGACGGTCCAATCGACCCCATCAAGGACGCGTACTGGGCCGCGCGATACCTTGAGTCCGGTGACTTGGAGGATGGGTTTTCTTTCGATGGTGGCGGGGGGCAACTTGCGCATGAGTTAGCCTTCGATCGCGCGGACGGCGCGTGTTTTGTCGAGACGAAGGATATCGCCAGCGTGGACGGAGAGGACTGCCTTTGGATCGGTGATTTTTTCTGAGCGGAGCTGAATGCTTCCTTGTTCTACGAGGCGTCGGAGATCGGAGCGTGAGCGGGTGATTTGGTAACCTGATTGGTAAGCGGCTGCGGCCGCCGAAAGAATGTCGGTGGAGAGGAGGGAGGCGGCGATGCTGGGCAAATCGGCTTCGTCCAGGTTCTTCTTGGAAAAGCGGGTGTTGAAATCCGCGAGGGCCTCTGCACCTGCTGTGGCGCCGTGGTAGCGTTCAACGAGCCGTCGGGCGAGTTCCTTCTTGGCATCCATGGGATGTCCGTCGGGCTGGGGGGTGCCGAGCAGGAGAAGGTAATATTTGGCCATGAGTTCATCGGAGATGCTCATGAGCTTGCCGAACATTGTGACGGGGGGTTCCGAGACGCCGACGTAGTTGTTGAGGCTCTTGGACATCTTGTTGACGCCATCGAGTCCTTCGAGGAGGGGCATGAGCATGACGACCTGTTCGGGTTGGCCTTCCTCTCGCTGCAGATCTCGGCCGACGAGAATGTTGAACAGTTGGTCGGTGCCTCCGAGTTCGACATCGGCTTGAACCATGACGGAGTCCCATCCTTGGATGATGGGGTACTGGACTTCGTGGAGGCGCACGGAATCGCCGCGATCGACGCGGTTTCGGAAATCCTCGCGATGGAGCATTTGCTGGAGGGTCACGCGACTGTTGAGGCGGATGACATCGACGAAGGACATTTTGGAAAACCAGTCGCCGTTGAAGACGACCTTGGTTTTTTCACGGTCGAGAATTTTGAAGGCTTGTTCACGGAACGATTCGGCGTTGCGGAGCACCTCTTCGCGGCTGAGTTGCGGGCGGGTTTTGGAGCGCCCTGAAGGATCACCGATCATGGCGGTGAAGTCGCCGATGATGAGCACGGCTTGGTGTCCGAGTTCTTGGAATTGTCGGAGTTTTTCGAGGCAGACGGTGAAGCCGAGGTGGATGTCAGGAGCGGTGGGATCGACGCCAAGCTTCACGTTGAGGGGGCGTCCGAGGCGGAGTTTGGTGAGGAGTTCGTTGTCCGAGAGAATCTTTGCGGTACCGCGGCTGAGAGCTTCGAGTTGGGATTCGGGAGTCTGCATGAGGAGGATGAGAATGGGCCGTTGATGTAAACGGTTCGATGCGGAAACCGGAAGCCTGGAAGCGAGCGGTGTTCCGCGCGGGATCTCTGGAAGGTGGGGGGTGCGTCAACGTGAGCCGACGCGGTAGAGGGCGGTTTTGGTGCGAAGGATGAGATCGTTGCCATCGACGGCTGGTGAGGCCATGAATCCGCTTTCGAACTTTCCTTCGCCAAGCAGTTTGAATTCGCGCTCAGGGGCGATGGTGGTCGCTTTGCCTTCTTCGTTCAGGAACACGATTTTTCCGTCGGCAAGAATGGGGGATGCGGAAAAGTTTCCGCCTACACGCTGACTCCAGACGACGTCGCCCGAGGTGGCTTCAATGCAGGAGGCGATGCCCGCATCATCGATCATGAAAAGCAGGCCGTTCTGATGGATGAGGCTCGGTTTGTTGGCGACGCCCTTGGAGATACGCCAAGCCACGCTGGAGTCGGGCACCAGACCGTCCGAGGGAGTTTTGAGGGCGATGAGTTGTCCTTTGCCGAAACCGGTTTGGATGAAGATATGCCCATTCGCGACGAGAGGGCGTGTGCTGGCGCTGTGCTGTGCTCGTTCTTCGAAGCGCCAGAGCTCTTTGCCGGTTGCGGGTTCGTAGCCGTAGTGGGCTTTGGCTCCGCTCGAGATGAGGACGGGTTTTCCGTTGAGCGTCGAGACGAGCGGTGTGGCGAAGCCCTTGCGGTAATCACCGTCTCCGGAGGGTTTGCCATTCCCGTCGAGATCTTTGTAATCAACGGAGCGATCTGTTTTCCAAACGGTTCTCCCGGTTTTCCGATCGAGCGCGGCGACGAACTGGAAGTCGCTGCCATCGAAGTTCATGATGAGAAGGTCATTCCAAAGGATCGGGCTGGAGCCAGCACCTCGGAAGTGATTGCAAACAAAGTCAGTCCGTTGCCAGAGGATGTCGCCGGTACGCGCGTCAAGCGCCGCCGTTCCGGGGGAACCGAAGGTAACATAGATCACGCCATCCGCGGCCACGGGGGTGGGGGAGGCATAGCTGTTGAACTTGTGGCAGAACTGAGGTGCGTCGACCGTGAACAGAACCTTATCGAGCACGATTTTTCCGGAGTTTTTCTCAAGAGCGAGGACGGAGAGCTTGGTGCCGTCTTCGGTTGCGGTGGTCAACCAGATGCGGTCTCCGACGACGATGGGGGAGGACCAACCTTTGCCGTGGATGGGCGTCTTCCATTTGATGTTCTGATCTTCGCCGAGCGTGGAGGGGATGTTTTTGGCCCATGGTGCTGTCCCGTCGGTGTTGGGGCCGCGGAACTCTGCCCAGTCGGTGGCGAGGAGGGGCGAGGTGAGGGAGATGAGCGCGGCGGCGAGGTGGGCGTGGCGAAAGACCGAGGTGAGCATGGCGAGTGGGTGAGGGCTGGGTAGAATTAACGAAACGGTGCAGTAGCCAAGGCTGTGCCGTGGACGGCGCTGTGGTGGTGACACAGGGTCGGGAATGCTCAGGCGTTTCCTTGATCGTCCGAATCAGAGGTTAACAACCCTGAGTTTAGGGGGATCCGAGTGGGGAAGCGCGACAGTGTCGATGAAAGATACCTGGCCGGTCGAGACGTCGTAGAAGGCGCCGACGATGGCGATCTGGCCCTGACGCTCCATATCGCGGAGCGTGGCGCTACGTTCGCGAAGGACGGCAAGGGTGTGAGAGACGTTTTTGCGGGAGACGCCGTCGGTGAAAGCCGTTTTTCGAGCGGTTCCCCATTGTAGCGGGGATTCTGAGGGGGGGACTTCAATAGAGGACTGGATTTCTCCGATGAGGGTGGCGAGGTTCTCACAACCGGTTGCTTCAGAGATGGGGGTGTCGGATCCGAAAAGGTCGACGGCAGCTTTGACCGCACCGCAAGAGCTGTGGCCCATCACCACCACGAGTTTTGCGCCGGCACAGCGGCATGCGTATTCGATACTTCCGAGCACTTTATCTTTCGCGACATTGCCCGCGACCCGAACGCTGAAGATGTCGCCGAGTCCCAGATCGAAAACGAACTCGCTTGGGGTTCGAGAATCGATGCAACTGAGGACGACCGCCATGGGGTACTGTCCGGCGGCGGTGGCGTCGACCTGGCGACCGAAGTCGCGGGTGATCCGTCGGCCCGACTGAAACCGTTCGTTCCCCTCTTTGAGGATGGCGAGCACATCATTCGGGGAGAGTGAGTGTTGCAACTCGCGGGTGGTGTGGTCGACGTATTGGATGTTGTCCTCGAACTGCGGGTACATGACTCGGAAGCCGACCATGCTGAGGTTGACGCCGTGCGCGATGGAGATGGTGGAGCGGAAGTCCTCGATGAAATCGAGGACGTCAGGGTCGATGTAGTCCGTGTTACGTGCGTCGAGGAGGACGTGTGCGCCTCGGGGCGCCTCGCGGAGGATTTTCTCGAGTGCGGCTTTGCTGAGGTAGCTGACCTGGTTCGCGAGCTCGATGCGGAGCACGTCGCCTGATGCGTGGCGTTCGACGATCCTGCGGATGGGGCGCCGCATATTGCTGTGGAGGATGAAGGCGATGCTAGTTGCTGATCCGATGAGGATACCGACGAGCAGGTCTGTGAGGAGGATACCGATGACGGTGGTGATGAAGGGGATGAACTGACTTCTGCCCTCGTTCCACATCTGGCGGAAGAGAGAGGGACTGGCCAGTTTGAGTCCCGTGACAAGAAGGATGGCGCCGAGTGCGGAAAGGGGGATGCGGTTGAGAAGATCGGGGATGAGGAGGACGCTCAGGGCCAGGAGAACTCCATGGAAAACGGTGCTGATCTTTGTTTTGCCCCCAGCGTTCACGTTGACGCTGCTGCGGACGATTACCGATGTGACGGGGAGTCCTCCGAGGAGGCCTGACACAACATTGCCGACCCCTTGAGCGAAGAGTTCGCGGTTTGGTGGTGACACCCGTTGTTCGGGATCGAGCTTATCAACGGCTTCGAGGTTCAGGAGCGTTTCGAGGGATGCGACGACCGCGATGGTGATTCCCCCGATGTAAACGGCGGGCTGAAGAAATGCGTTGAAATCTGGGAAAGTGAGGAGCGAGAAGGCGCCTTTTCCCGCTTGGATGACGGGCACCTGCACGAGGTGAGAAGTCTCGATGGCGAGGTTGCCTCCGAGGCTCTTGAAAATCTCTTTGGCACCAATCCCGAGAACGACCACAACGAGGGGAGCGGGGATGGGTAGTTTTTTGAGAGCTTTGGATTTACCCCAGAGGAACAGGAGGGCGGTGGCCACTAGACCGATGATGAGCGCTCCCTCTTGGACGTCCCCAAGCGATTGCCAGATTTCGGTGAAAGTGTTGTTGCCGTCAGGTTGTCGGAATGACATCTCGCCTTCGGGGTCGGGATCGTGTCCGAGCACGTGGGGGATTTGTTTGAGGACGAGAATGACCCCGATTGCGGCGAGAAGGCCTTTGATGACGGAGGAGGGGAAGAATGCGGCGATGAACCCTTGGCGGAAAATGCCGAGGAGGATTTGCAGGATTCCGGCGATGACGACGGCGGCGAGGAAGGCCTCGAACGAGCCGAGTTTCGCGGTCTGTGCGGCGACGATGGCGGTAAGCCCTGCGGCAGGGCCGCTAACGCTGAGCGGCGAGCCGCTCAGGAGGCCGACGACGAGGCCGCCGGTGACTCCCGCAATGATCCCAGAGAAGAGGGGTGCGTTCGAAGCGAGAGCGACCCCAAGGCAGAGGGGGAGCGCGACCAAAAACACCACGAGTCCGGCGGTGAGGTCGCGGGGGATGGAGCGATTCAAGGATGGGGTGTTCATAAGGCAGGGACGAACCAACCCTCGATGATGCGATGTGACTGACTGGGGCGCACGGTCACATCTGTTAAGGGAACCGCTGATCAGAAACTCGCTGCTTTCCCCTAGAGCGGGTCTCTCACATAGTTGCAGGTTCTGCTTAACCGGCTGAACCTGTCCTCGATTTTATGTCAGACCTGCGCACACGAAATTTTTGTATCATCGCCCACATCGACCACGGCAAGACGACCTTGTCGGATCGGTTGCTGGATTTCACGGGGACGATTGAGAAGCGGGAGGCGCAGGACCAGTTGTTGGACGCCATGGATTTGGAGCGTGAGCGCGGGATCACGATTAAAGCGCATCCGGTCACGATGAACTACCAGGCCAAGGACGGAGTGGTTTACAAGTTGAACCTGATGGATACGCCGGGGCATGTGGATTTTGCGTATGAGGTTTCGCGTTCATTGGCGGCCTGTGAGGGCGCGCTTCTGATCGTGGATGCGGCGCAGGGAGTTGAGGCACAAACGGTGGCGAATGTGCACTTGGCGATGAAGCAGGGGCTGACGCTGATTCCGGTGATCAATAAGATCGATTTGCCGAACTCGGATATTCCGAACGTGAAGCGCCAACTGGAGGAGATCATCGCGATTCCGGCGGACGACGCAATCTTGGCCAGTGCGAAAGCGGGGATTGGGATTGAGGACATCCTAGAGGCGGTGGTGGCTCGGATTCCGGCTCCGGCCAATCGGACGGACGCCCGTTTGCGTGCGTTGGTGTTCGACTCGGCATTCGATACGTACCGTGGGGTGGTGACCTATGTTCGGGTGGTGGACGGTTCGGTGAAGGCGGGGGACCCTGTGAAGTTGATGGCGACAAACCGGCCTTACGAGGTGAAGGAGGTTGGTGTTTTCAAACCGACGCATCCGAAGTTTGTGCAGCAACCGGTTTTGGGTCCGGGCGACGTCGGTTATGTGATTGCGAATATCAAGGCGTCCTCGGAGGTCAAAGTGGGGGACACGATGACAGGGGCGCGGCAGCCTGCCAGTGAGCAGTTGCCCGGGTTTCAAGAGATTCAGCCGATGGTTTACAGCGGGATCTACCCGATCAATACGGCGGATTTCGAGCACTTGAAAGCGGCGATGGCCAAGCTTCAGCTGAACGATTCAGCGTTCGTTTTCCAGGCAGAAAGTTCGGTTGCCTTGGGGTTTGGCTTTCGTTGCGGGTTCCTGGGATTGCTGCACATGGAAATCATCCAGGAGCGTTTGCGGCGCGAGTTCAACATGGACATCATCGCGACCTACCCGTCGGTGATTTACGAGGTGGAGAAAACCAACGGCGAGGTGTTGATGGTGGACAATCCGGAGCATCTGCCGGACGCAAGCGTGATCGGCGAGATTCGAGAGCCGATCGTCCGAGCATTTTTGATGATCCCGAACGACTACATCTCTCCCTTGATGCAGTTGATCATGGAGAAGCGGGGTGAGGTGAAGCACACGGAATCGTTGGATACGCGCCGTGTGATGTTGACGACAGAACTGCCTCTGAACGAGATTCTTGTGGACTTTGTTGACAAGATAAAGTCGATCACGCGCGGGTACGGATCGATGGATTACGAGCACGCAGGGCATCGTCCGTCGAAGTTGGTCAAACTTGATATGTTGGTGAATGGGGAACCGGTGGACGCGTTTTCGTGCATTGTGCACCGGGATAAAGCGGAGGCGCGCGGGCGTGCGCTTGCTTCGAAGCTAAAGGAGGTGATTCCGTCGCAGCTTTTTCAAGTGGCAATCCAGGCGGCAATCGGGGGTAAAATCATCGCGCGTGAGTCTGTTTCTGCGCAGCGCAAGAACGTTACGGCGAAATGCTACGGAGGTGATATTTCGCGGAAACGCAAGCTGTTGGAGAAGCAGAAGGAGGGTAAGAAGCGGATGAAAGCGATTGGGCGGGTGAATATCCCGCAGGAGGCGTTCATTGAGGTGTTGAAGACTAACTGACGCGGAAGCGACCGTTTTTGTACCGGTGCGTTTTCGCGTTCTCGTCATAGGCAAGCCTTCGCTGGGGTATGCGAAGGCTGGTATTGCAGAGTATTTGCTGCGATTGCAGCGGTTTGGTCATTGCGAGGTGGAGTTTTTGAAGGCGAGTGGCCGCGACGAAGAGGGGCGGATCTTGATGCGTCGGAGTGAGGGGATGTTCCGTGTCGTGATGGATGAACGGGGGGCTCAGTGGACGAGTCGGGCGTTTTCAGAGTGGCTGGGACGTGTGGAGGAAGAGGTTGGCGGCGGTGGCGAGGTCGCATTTTTGGTTGGCGGGGCGGATGGGCACTCGGAGGAGGTTCGTCGTTCTGCGCGGCAGTTGATCGCGTTGGGGGCGATGACGATGCAACATGAGTTGGCGTTGGTGGTTTTGTTGGAGCAGTTGTACCGGGCTCGGACGTTGCGTGCGGGATTGCCGTACCACCGTGATTGACGGCAAGAGGGTTGTGGGTGACGAAAGGGTTTACCGGAAAGAGTGGTGTGGGCAGATTAGAGGGATGCTGCATGTGACGGTCCTGAGGAGCGGGAGTTCGGGGAATTGTTCGTTGGTGGAGTTTGGGGAGACCCGGATTCTCGTGGACGCTGGATTGTCGGCGAAACGGATCGCAGAGCTGCTTACGGAGGTTGGGGTGTCGCCTGCTTCATTGACGGGAATCCTTGTCACGCATGAGCATGACGACCATGCGTCAGGACTCGGGGTTTGGTCTGCGCGGCATGGGACGCCGGTGTATGCGAATGTGCTGACTGCGGAGGCGATTCTGTTCAACGCGAAGCGCGAGGTTCGGATTCCGTTCCGGATGTTCCAGACGGGGGCGCCGTTTGATTTGGGAGGGGTCGAGGTGCGCAGTTTTTCGATTCCGCACGATGCCGCTGAGCCGGTGGGTTTTGTATTGAGCGCGGGGGAATCGGCGGTGGGGTTCCTGACCGATCTGGGGTATGCGACGGGATTGGTTCGGCAGCGGGCGCGTGAGGTGGACACGCTGGTGATTGAATCGAACCATGATGAGCGTCTGCTTTTGAACGATGTGAAACGTCCGTGGTCGGTTCGGCAGCGGATTTCGTCCCGTCACGGTCACCTCTCGAATGATGCGGCGAGCGAGGTATTGGCGGAGTTGGCAGGGGGCAGGTTGAAACGGGCGGTGCTCGGACATTTGAGCCGTGATTTGAACACGCCGGAGATTGCGTTGCGGACGGCGCGGGAGCGTTTGGGTCGGGAGAGCGGGGGGGAGCGGATTGAGTTGATGTGTGCGGGATCGGATTGTCGCACGGAACGGATGCGGGTGGCTTGAATCAAAGTTTATGAACAGGGAACAGCATGCGGCTTTTCTTGCGGCGGCCGAGAGGGCGGAGTGGGTGCCAGCTTCACTTTTGGAGCGGGTTCCTTTGACGGCGATATTTGAGCGAGAGGCGCCGTTGGAGGTTGATCTGGGATGCGGCGATGGGGGGTTTATCACGGGAATGGCGCAACGCTTTCCGGACCGCAACTTTTTGGGAACCGAACGGCTTCTCGGGAGGGTGGAGAAGGTCTCGCGGGCAGCCGCGCGGTTTGGATTAACGAATCTGCGCGTCGTCCGTTTGGAGAGCAGTTACGTGGTGAAGTACCTGTTACCGCTAGGGGAGGTTGAGACCGCTTACGTTCTTTTTCCGGACCCATGGCCGAAGCGGCATCATCATCCAAGACGGCTTTTTCAGCCACAGTTTGTGGACGATGTTCGTCAGTTGCTGCGGGTTGGCGGGATGTTGCGCGTCAAGACGGATGATTTGCCATATTTCCAGTGGATGGAGCGAGTGATCTCGGAGGCGCGTGGCTGGGAGCGGGTTGATTGGCCGGAGTCTCCGGATGAGGTATTGACGGATTTTGAGCGGCGTTTTGTGGCTCAGGGATTGCCGATCAACCGGGTGTGTTTGCGTCGAGTGGAGTGAGGATGGGTTCAGGTACATTCATGGGGGTGGGGACGGGTCCCGGGGGTGCGGGGTTGATTCCTGTTGCGGCGTGGGAGGCAGTGCGCTCGGCAGATTGGGTTTATTTACCGCGGGCGCGGGGCGCAGCTGGATCAGTGGCACCGTTGGGTTTGCCGGAGCCGATTGATGCAGGGCGTGTGGTGGAGATCGAGTTTGATATGAGTTTGGATCATGATGGCCTTTTGGGGAGGTATCATGTTTTAGCAGAGGATATTGTCTCTCGGATTCGCGCGGGAGCGGACGTTGCGTATCTCACGCTGGGTGACACGTCGACGTATTCAACGTTCAACTACGCATTGCAGGCGGTGCGGCGGTTGATGCCAGAGGTCCGAGCGCGGGTGTTCCCAGGTGTAACAAGCTATGCGGCGTTGGCTGCTACCACGGGCTTTTCGCTCGGGGAGAAGAAGGAGCGGGTATTGATTTTGCCGTGTCCGGACACACCGGCGGAGTTGCGGCTGCATCTTACGGCGCATCATGTGGTGGTGGTGATGAAGATGGGGGCGCGATTGCCGTGGGTCATGGATGTGTTGCGCGCGGAGGGTCTTTTGGAGCATGCCTACCTTGGGAGTCGTGTGGGAATGGAGGGAGAGGTCGTTCTGCGCGGGGACGCCGTCTCCATGGATGCTGACAGTCGGCTCGGATACTTTTCGACGCTGTTGGTGCGGAATGTACAGTTGGGTCCTGAATGAAAATCACGTTTATCGGAGCGGGACCAGGGGCAGCAGATCTGGTGACGGTTCGTGGAGCGCGTGCGCTGGCAGATGCGGACGCGGTCATGTATGCGGGGTCGTTGGTGAGTCGGGAGATGCTTTCGCATTGTCGAGGGGACGCGGTGATTTTCGATTCTTCGGCCATGGATTCCGAGGCGCAGCGCGAGGTCTATCGGCGTGCTGTGCGGGAGGATTGGAAACTGGTGCGACTGCATTCGGGTGACCCAGCGATTTACGGCGCGATTTTGGAGCAGATGCGTTTTTTGGATGACGAAGGGTTGGCGTACGAGGTGGTGCCGGGCGTGTCCTCATTCACTGCGGCGGCGGCGGCGTTGAAGGTGCCCCTGACACAGGCGGGCGCGTCGCAAACCATCATCATTGCTCGGACGGCGGGCCGTGCGTCACCCGTTGCGGATCAACAGTCGATTAGGGAGTTGGCGCAACTTGGTGCGACGATGTGTATCTTTTTGTCAGGAGCGCTGTTGTCGGACACCGTAGCTGAGCTTTTGGAGGGGTATGCGGAGTCGACGCCGGTTGCTTTGGTGCGCAAGGCAAGCTGGCCTGAGGAGGAGATGCATCGCAGTACGCTTGCGGGGTTGCGTGATTCTCCGCCAGAGGGGGATTGGCGCCTTTCAACAATGATGATTGTGGGGGATGTGGTTGCTGGCACGCAGGTGATGGCATCGCGATTGTATGATCCGGAGTATGGTCACCGGTTTCGCAAGGCTCGGAGGATTTGAGGGTTGAGGGGTATGGCGGATCACTGCGAGTCGCGGCGAGTGTTTGTTTATGCGGTTCGCGAGGTGGGGGTGCGTGTCGCACTTGCGTTGCAGAAGGCGAAGTTGGACGCAGCCGAGGTGGTGGTGCACTTTGGCGGCGAGGGCATTGGGGCGACGAAATTTCGCGAAGTGTACGCATCGGCGCGGTCTGGGGATGTGGTGGTGTTTATCGGCGCGTGCGGAATCGCGGTGCGGTTCCTCGACGGACTCTTGATGGATAAGCGGACGGATCCCGCGGTTTTGGTTCTGGATGAGGCGGCCCGGCATTGCGTGGTTCTCGCTGGGGGACATGAAGGTGGCGGGAATGCGATGGCGTACCGAGTTGCGGAGGTGACGGGAGCGGAGCCGGTCGTGACGACTGCGACCGAGGTCAGGAAGCCGCTGGTGCTTGGCGTTGGGTGTCGGCGCGGGGTGGAGTTGGAAGCGTTTGTTGAATGTTTTGAAGCGGCGTGTCGGTCTTTTGGGGTCACGCGTGATCAGGTGCGTGAGGTGGTGACGGTGGATGTAAAACAGGATGAGGCGGGCCTTCGTCGGTGGGTTTTGGAGTGTGGTTTTCCGCTGCGGATCATTGGGTTGCGGGAGTTGCGCCACCGTCCATGGGTGATTGAGCGATCGGAATGGGTGGGGAAAACCCTCGGCGTTGCGGGGGTGAGTGAGGCGTGCGCGCTTGCCGTTTCGTCACGGAGCATCTTATTGGGACGGAGGCATGTGCACCGGGGGGTGACCATGGCGTTCGCGCGGGACTCGTCGGCGCTTTAGCCGGATGTGTGAGATTTTCGTGCGGAGGGTAGGCGGGCAGGTGCACACTTTGCAGGATGGAAACGATTCGAATTCGGGATATCGCGTTTGGCGGTGATGGTGTGGGGGTGCGTGAGCGTGACGGGAAGGTGGTTTTGGTGCCGTTTGTCGCGAAAGGTGAGTTGGTGGAGGTGGAGATGGTGCAAGAGAACAAGCGGATGGGGCGTGCCGATTTGGTCCGGGTGGTGGAAGGGGCTCCCGAGCGGGTGACGCCTGCGTGCCCACACTTCACTCGGTGTGGTGGCTGTTCGTACCAGCATGTCGATTATGGGACGCAGGTTGCTTGGAAGCGGAATCAGGTGGAGCAGTTACTGAGGCGCGTTGGAAAGCTTGAGGGAGTGGTTGTTTCTGATTGTGTGCCTGCGCCTGAGCCGTTGCGTTATCGGAATCGGATCCGGGTCCATGCGCGGGGTGGTGTTGTCGGTTTCATTTCGCACGATGCGGCGACGCTCGTGGATATTGGCGAGTGCTTGATCGCATGTGATTCGGTGAATGAACAGTTGCACGAGTTGCGTGAGACGAAGGGAATCCGCGACGGGGAGTACGCTTTGAAAGCGCGCGCAGGAACCCAGCACTTTGAGCAGACTAATGACCGTGTTGCGGAGCTGCTCTTGGAACAGGTGGCAGGCATGTTGCCTGAAACGATGGAGCGATTGATTGACGCGTATTGTGGAGCCGGGTTCTTTGCGCGCGGTCTTGCGTCGCGATGCGAAGAGGTTGTTGGAATTGAGGAACATCCCAGCGCGGTCAAACGGGCGAGAAATCGGGCTGGAGAGAACGAGCGCTACATCGAGGGGCGCGTCGAGGCGATGCTTGGTGAGGTGCTCGCGCAGGGGAGTCCGGACGGGACAGTGGTTTTACTGGATCCGCCAGCTGCGGGGGTTGGTGCGCGCGTGACGGATCTTTTGAGCGCAGCGCGTCCAGCTCGGATCATCTACATCTCTTGTGATCCGGCAACGCTCGCGCGTGATGTGGCTGCGTTGGGGGCGGGGTATGTGGTGGAAAAGGTTGTCCCAGTGGATATGTTTCCGCAGACCGCTGAGGTGGAGGTGGTTTTATCGATGAAACGCCGCGGCTGATGCGCGCTGTTCCCGACGCTATCCGAGGGCTGATTGGATCTGCGTTGGTCGGATCGAGTGAAAATCTTGCGCTCATCGGCGGGAGTTTTGATGAAGCGCACGTTGAGGTGACGGGCCTCTCAGGGGGATCCACTCATCGAGGTTTTCACGTTGCAGGGCGAGCAGAATGGTTCCTTAAGCTGTACCGAGAGCCCGTCGATGGTGTTGGGCGTGAAGCTCGGGTGCTGGAAAGCCTCAGGGATTGTCCGTGGGTTCCCCAGTTTGGAGGAGCCGTTGTGGGGGTCCGGGAGGGACGACACCTTGGGTTGGGGATGATTCAGTGTTGGGTGCAGGGTGCGAGCCTTTGGGATGGATTTGTTGCGGGAGGTGGAGTCGCCGTGGAGCGGTTTGACTGGAGCGGATTGGGACGATCTCTGCGGGTATTGCACCACGCATTGACCGTGGGTGGAGGGGTTGGAACTGCGGTGGAGTTGAATGTGATCCCGGCCGAGTTAGCTCAAACAATCCGAGCAGCAGAGCGGTCACCACAAGTAAGCGCCGAAGAGAGGGGTGTCCTTCTCCAATGGGCAGAAATCGCGGATGGCTTAACCGAGGGGGTGGTTCCGGAGGAGGAGTGCGGGGTGATCCATGGGGACCTCCATTTGGGACAGGTTCTCGCTGCGGGGAATGGTGGGCTTCGGTTCATTGATTTTGAAGGTGAGCCGCATCTGAAGGGGAGTTGCGAGGATGTGGTGAGAGAGAGTCGGTTACGCGATCTTGCCGGCATGACCCGCTCTATCGGGTATCTTTGGGATGCCGTGGGTGGGGCATGGTCTGTCGAGGCGTTCGTAAGCGCGTTTCTCGAGGGCTATTTCGGCGGAAGAGCTGAGAGCGAAGCTCTGGAACGATTCCGATTTTTCTCTTTGCAGCGTGCGTTTCGTGAATGGTGCTACGAAAAAGCGCACCGCCCAGAGTGGGTCCAACGGCCTCTGCGAGTGCCGATTTTTTGACGGAACGACGGAGTTGAGAGAGCTTCCTCCATCAGGCGGAGGGGGCTACCTTCGTAACGTGCGCCGTGTTCGACATTGGTTGTTGAGGAAGTTTTGGATCCTTGGTTTTTTCCTCGGCGCGTCGGGGCTTTGGTTGTTCAGCGCAGGACTCTCTGGAGCAGATGTCGTTATTCAAAAGGGTGTTGCGCGATCGGACGTTGCGGTTGTGGCGCGAGAAAAAGAGAGGCGTGAGTTTGTCCGATTGGGTAATCTGGTGAGTTCGGTGATGGATTTTTTTGGCGCGAACCATTTTGCGGCGCGTGACTTTGATGAGCGGTTATCGCGGCAGTTGTTGGATTTGTATTTGGAGATGTTGGACCGCGAGCATTTGTGTTTCACGGAAGACCAGGTGCGCGAGTTTCGTGAACGGTACGGACGCCGGTTTCTGGATGACACCTCATCAGGACGCTTGGAGGCCGTGCGGGAGATTTCGGGCAAGCATCGTGTGTTTTATCAGGCGATGGGGGAGTGTTTAGCGGGATGGATTCCGACGTTGGATGATTTTCCGGAAGGCGCGACGGCGGTGGCGGATCGCACGAGGGCGGCTTGGCCGACAGACGAAGCTGCGTTGTGGCGTTCGTGGTGGGAAGAGCTTGGGGCGGAGTTAGTGGAGAAGCGGATGGGAGGAATGGAGTTGCCGGAGGCGGTTGCGTCGTTGGACGAGGAGTGGCGTCGTCGTGTGAATGACATCCGCGCGGATACTCCGTCGGATCGCGTTTCGCAGTTTTTGACGACGTTTGCATCGGCATTAGATTCGCATTCAGAATATCTTACCCGGGATCAAATGCGTGAGGAGGAGGCGGAGATTCGGCTGTCTCGGATTGGGGTTGGCATTTCGATTGAGACCAACGGTGGCGGCGTGCGTGTAACTGGGATTGATGCGGGTGGCCCAGCTTCGAAGGACGGGCGGATTCGTGTGAATGATCGGATTCTGGCAGTGGGGCAGGGGAGGCAGGGTGGCTGGGTGGAGGTGAGCGGTTTGCACTCGAGTCGGGTGGCCGCGTTGATTCGCGGCGATGAGGGGACGGTTGTCCGGTTACGGGTCCTGCACGCGAGTTCGGCAGAGTTGGGGGAGGCGGAAGAGGTGGTTTTGAAGCGGATGAAGCTGTTGAACGACGAGGGGCGGGCGTTTGGCCGGGTGTTGGATTGGGGCTCGACCGATGGCGAGTCGCGCTCATTTGGGTGGATTTCCCTGTCGAGCTTTTATGGCGACGATGCGGAGCCGATTGCGAAACGGAAGCGGAGTTGCAGTAAAGACGTTCGCACGCTGTTGCTTGCAATGAGGGAGATGGGAGTGAACGGGGTTCTCCTTGATTTGCGTGGTAACGGAGGCGGCTTGCTTGATGAGGCGTTGGAAATTGGCGGCCTGTTTTTGGGCGATCGGACGGTGACTGTGATCAAGGGATTGCACGAGGCCCCGCAGAAGCTTGGTCCGGAGCGTTACAAGGCGACGGTTTATTCGGGGCCGCTGGTGGTGTTGGTGGACCGGGACAGTGCGTCGGCGAGCGAGTTGCTAGCGGGAGCGCTTCAGGATCATGCCCGTGCGGTGGTGGTGGGTGGTGCGCAAACGTATGGGAAGGGGACGGTTCAAAACGTCGTGGATCTTTCGGATTATGTGTCGAAGGAGTTGCGTAAGTTGGTGGGAGGCGCGCTCGTGACTGCAGGGAAATTTTATCGGGTCACAGGTTTTTCCACTCAGCTCAATGGGGTTCGTTCGGATGTTGTGTTGCCCTCGACGTTAGATGTTTCCGGGAATGGGGAGGGCGGGATGCGGAATCCGCTGGGCAACGATTCGATTCCACGGTTGGTCCGCATTGAGGAGGGGGTGCTTCATGCGGTTGATGCAATTCGGTTGTCGTCCTTGAGTCATGCGCGCGTGATTCAGAGCGCTGAGTTCCATGAAATCGAAGCGCAGCGCTCCCGATTGGAGCGGGACTGGAAGGAGAACCGGATGCCGGTGGGATTGCAGACTCGGCAGGAATTGGATCGGGAGAGGCGGGCGAGGGAGGCGGCGTGGAATCAGTGGCCACGTAATCCGTTCAGTCGCATCCGATTGGTTCCAGTTGGAACGACTCGGGTCGACGACGGTTCTCCGAGCGGCGAGTTATTTCGCGGGATGAAGGGAGCTGAGGAGTTCGTGATCGGTTTGGAGGGAGTACGAATCTTGGATGATCTTGTGGCGAGTCGACCGAGATCTGGGCTTGGAGGCGAGAAACCAAAAGTGCAGCGAACTCGTTAGGTGGGGCAGACTTATTCGGGTTTTCCCCAGATGGTTTCGAGGATGTCGTGGAGGGTCGGATCGTATTCTTTGAGTTCTGCGCGGACGAATGGAAAGAAGTCGTTCCGGTAGAGAAACGCTTCGGTTCCTTCCGCAAAGTATTCTTTGTGATTGGTCAGACCGTAGTGCCGAACACGTTTGCCGGTGTAGAGGAGCACGTTGGTGTACAGGTCTTTCCGTTTGGCGTCTTCAAATGCCGCGATGATCTTTGGTTCGTCGAACGAGAGGATTTGATCATGAAATCCGTGTGCGAGTTCGTGGAGGACGACAGCGGGGTGCTTTAGGAGTTGTCCGCGCGACAAGAGGTGGCGTGCGACGGGGATATGAACGTGGCGTGCGAGGCGGGGATCGTGGCCGTTGTTCTCGAGCCAGCCTTTGGAAGGATGGTATTGCATGGAGCGAAGGGTGGGGTGTTCCTTTTCGATCCAGATCGGAATGGTTTGGAGTTGGGCGAGCGCATTCCCCGTGACGAGGATGCGCACGCGTTGGAGGTGGTTTGCGAGGAAGGCGATTGCTTGGTGGTCATCGCTTTCTGGGGCTCCCTCGAGCAGGGCTGGATCGATTTGAACGGTCCAGCCTTCGATGGTGCGTTTGACGGGGTCGAAGCGATGGGAGCTCGATTTTGGGGTGACTGGGCCTTCGGCGCCCATCGTTTGGCGGGGAACGAGAAGGAAGAGTCCGAAAAACGCGAGGGTGGTGATGACGGAGGTGCGGAGGGAGGCGTGTGATGGGGCGGGCATGAGCGGGAGGTCAGCGGGTCTCGGGCCATTCGCCTGGCGGGAGGCTTTGCGTTTTTCGGGGCAAGCCCCCTCGGCGGACTCGGCATCAAAAACGCTTAAGGGAGAGGTGCGTATGTTCACACCAACCCGCCGCGAGTTTTTGAGGACCGCTTCATGCGGTTTTGGGTATTTGGCTTTGTCGGGGTTGGCGAGTGCGGCAGCAAGTGTCCCGGATCCCGGCGTCTCACTTCTGCCGAGAACGGCAGCGCTCGCGCCGCGTGCGCGTCGCGTGATTTTTCTATGCATGAGCGGCGGTCCGGCGCAGTTGGACACGTTCGACTACAAGCCACAGACGGGAGAGAAGCCCCATCCTGGTTCGGTGGAATCCTTCAAGCGGCGTGGTGACAGTGGGTTGTGGGTTTCTGATCTGTTGCCGAATATCGCGCGCCACGCCGACAAAATTTGTGTCTTGAATGCGATGCACGCGGACACGGGAAACCATGCTCAATCATTTTTGCAGCTTCACACCGGTGAGCGGTTGCGTCCGTGTCCGAGTTTGGGTGCGTGGATCGCTTACGGATTGGGCACTGAGAACGAAAATCTGCCTGGATTTGTGAGTCTGAACACCTCGAAACCATCAGTTTATTCTGCGGGTTGTTTGCCCTCCATCTATGAAGGAACCCCGATTGGCGTGAATGGCGAGGATATGTCGACGGCGACAATCCAAGATGTTGCGACGCGGCGCGGTTCTGTTGGAGCGCGTCGATCTGAGTTGGATCTCGTGCGAACGATGAGTGAGGCGCATCGTCGCGATCGGGATGATGACAACCGTTTGGAGAGTGTCATCCAGACGATGGAGCTTGGGTTTCGGATGCAAAGTGAAGCGCCTGGGCTTCTGGATCTTCGGTCAGAGTCGTCTGCTACGCTGGAGCGCTATGGGGTTGGGGTAAATCGTGATGTCGGGACGTGTCGCGCCTCGGATTTCGGGAGGCAGTGTTTGTTAGCTCGCCGGTTTGCCGAGGCAGGGGTGCGGTTCATCGAGTTGAACCACGGGAGTTGGGACCAGCACACGGACCATCGTCGGGACTTGCGTGCGAACTGTGAGGCGACGGATGGCCCGATTGCGGCGCTTTTGGATGATTTGGGTGCACGAGGGATGCTGGAGGATACGTTGGTCGTGTGGGGCGGAGAGTTTGGTCGGCCAGGGTTGACCCCAGGGGATGGGAAGGATGCGACCGGGCACAATGCTCGGGCATTCACATTTTGGTTAGCGGGCGGCGGCGTGAAACCCGGTTTTGTGCACGGTCGAACGAGTGATACGGGGGCTGAGTGTGTGGAGGGAAAAGTCCATTTTCGCGATTTGCACGCGACGATTCTTCACTGCATGGGATTGGACCATGAGAACCTAGCTGTGGTGTCGGGGGGACGGCGCGTGCGTCTGACCGGAGTTGAGGGTGGCCGCGTGGTTCGCGAGATTTTGGCGTAGCTTTCGCTCGGCGGGTGAAAGGGGGTGCGGTTCCCGTTCAGAGAACCCTTTCGGGGG
>JACCED010927266.1_pt1 | contig 19524 bp, 16 predicted proteins | sample 7455021 | NCBI WGS metagenome assembly JACCED01 (sample SAMN15323456, study PRJNA562643) | freshwater metagenome | isolation source: river surface water | place: USA:Blue River Watershed | collected 2017-08-19 | reverse complement strand
CCTTTGCCTTTTCTGGGCTAATCGAAGCCGCGCGCAAAAAGCTCGACATAGTTGGAATGGCTATGGTTACCGCGGTCGCGGCATTCGGTGGAGGAACCCTGCGCGACATCCTGTTGAATCGCAGCCCGCTGTTCTGGATTGCAAACGACTGGTGGATCTGGGCAATTCTGATCATCTGCGGTTTGGCCATGATTTTCTTCAGAGCTAGACACCTTGAGTTCACAGAGCGCGCGATGCAGTGGCCAGATGCAATTGGCCTCGGCGTTTTTGCCAGCGGTGGCACGATGATTGCATTGCAGTCTGGCACATCGGCGATAGTCGCCGTAATCATGGGTGTCATCACCGCAATCTTCGGAAGTGTCTTGCGAGACGTGTTTACGAATCAAGTTCCGCGAGCATTCAGTGATCACCAACCATATGCCTCTGTGGCTTTTCTCGGATGCTGGCTCGTGGTTTTCGCGCACTGGCTCGCATGGCCAGCGGCCGTCGCGGTTGCCGTGGGTGCAGTCTTCACGATTGCAGTTCGGTTGGCGGTTTTGATTTTCGGTTGGCGAGTGCCAGCCTGGCGAATCTAGCGCTAGCCTTCGAATCCGCCGCGGTTGGCCGCACGTCTGAGCGACGTTAGCAACGCCGGTGCCGCAATCAGAATCAAGACGCAGGTGGTGATTGCTCGGCCGGCATCCCAGAGCAAACCACCGGTAACAATTTCGTAGTTCAAGAAGCGCAGCAGGTTCGCGCCAAGCCCGGCGCCGGCTTCATAAGATACCGACGAGTCTGTGCCGGCCAAGAACGGCCAGTTCCAGAGGGTCATTAGTGCTCCATAGACGAAACTCGCGAAGACTGAGTAAGCGCAGAGGGTTAGCAGCTGGGCAAACTTGCTCTTGAATCGCCAAAGAGCACCGGCGCCGATTCCAACCAGACCGGCGGCCATCATTTGAAAAGGCAGCCACGGGCCAACGCCTGCGCCGAGCAGCGCCGAAACCAGAATTGATGCACTGCCAAGTATGAAACCGAAACTACTTCTGAATACGTAAGCGCCGATGATGATTAGAAAGAATGCCGTTTCGATGCCGGCGGTGCCGGCTCCGAGCAATCGAACCACTGCGTTGATTGCCGTCATCACCCCAAGAATTGCAAGTTGGCGTGAGCCGATTTCACCGGTTGCAAATTCAACCAGCGTAAGCACGATGATCAGCGGCATGAGCGCCATGAACACTCCCTGAGCCAGAAGATTCTCGTTTTGGCTATCGGTTGCAATCAGAAGTGGCCAGGCAAACATCAAAAGCGAAGCCAGTGCGGCCACCGAAATTGACACCTTTGAGAGAAGCGATTGTCTATTCATTCGACACCACCTGCTGCAATGCAATCACGCCAGGCAATTTGGTGATTTGTGCAACCTGGCTTGCAAGTGAATTGCCTTCGCGATACTCGAGAGCGGCCTCAACCACATCATCGGCGATTAACTTGCCGGCTTCGAGTTGAATAACTCGATCGGCAGATTGAGCGATGAACTCAACATCGTGTGAAGCGAAGATGACGGCCTTGCCCTGAGAGGCGAGGTTTCGCAAAACTTGAGCAACCTGCTTTTTGGCTGCGTAGTCGAGACCGCGGGTTGGTTCGTCTAGCAAAACAACTTTTGCGTTCTTCACCAATTGCATCGCCAAAACAAGTGAAAGCTGCTGACCGCTGCTCAAATCGCGGGGATGAACCGACGGGTCGATGCGACCACTGAACTGCTCGAACAGCTGGCTCGTTGAAGCCGGCCTGGCGTCGGCAACCTCATCGGCCTCGTCTAGTTCTTCGCCGAGGGTAGGCAAGAAGAGCAGATCGGCTGCCTGCTGCGGAACCATGGCAACCACAGAAAGTCGCTCGGTTGCGCTGAGTGCAGAGGGTTCTTCGCCCTCCACAGAGACGTTGCCGGAGCTGCGCCTGCCCGTGCCCTGAAGCGCCCAGAGCAGCGAGGTCTTGCCTGATCCGTTTTCGCCCATCACGGCGATGACCTCGCCCGCCTTGGCCGAGAGTGAAACCTGGTCGACGGCTCGCAAAGACCCGTACTCAACAGTGATCTCTTGGGCCTTTAGAACTTCGGCACTTAGTGGCAGGTGGGCTATGCGCTTCACCGCGTGCGGTGCCGAGCGGGCAAACTCGGTTGCAGCTTCTTCGATGTTCAGCAGAACTCGTGGCCAAGCTAGTTGCTGTGCCATTTCGATAAGCGGTGGCACGAACCTGAACCTAGAAAGTTGAGCGACAGGTTCGCCCTGCGAAACCGTGCCATCGCTGTTCACAATGATCACCGAATCAACCAACCCGATTAACCGTTCGATTCGATGCTCCGCAACAATCACGGTGATTCCTTCGGTGCGACTGAGCTTCCAAACGAATTCGAGAAGCTCCTGCGCGGCAATCGGGTCGAGCGCAGAAGTTGGTTCATCTAGCACCAGAATTCTCTGCCCCGCGCTCAGAGCCGCGGCGATTGCCACTCTTTGCTGTTGTCCGCCAGAGAGTTCAATCAACTTTCTGTCTCTCAGCTCAGTTAGCCCGGTCGCTGCAAGCGCGGCGTCGACCCTTCGAACCATTTCGTCTCGGCCCACCGCGAGTTGTTCGAGGGCAAAAGCCAGCTCTTCGAGAACGGTGTCTGCAACGAAAGCGCCTTCGGGTTGCTGGTTCACATAGCCAATTAGGTGCGCCGTTTCGTGAGGCATTGCTCTGCTGAAGTCTTGTTGATTGATTACCCTCACTCCACTTGCCGTTCCTCCACTGAAGTGCGGAATCAGCCCAACCAACGCCTTTAGCAAAGTTGACTTGCCGCTGCCGGTTGCGCCGCAAACTAAAACAAATTGCCCCGCGTTGATTTCTATGTTGGCTCTGTTGAGTCTTGGCTCATCGCCGTTCTTGTAGGTAAATGTGAAATTCTTGAGGCTTATCAAACCGAGCTCACCACCCACGAAAAGTGAACAAACAGCAGAACGGCGCAAGCACCTAGCACCGCGAAGTCAACCGGTGTGCGAGCCGATCTGGCAATACTGGTTCTTGAGTTTCTGCGTGATGTGATTCGCACGCTGATCACTGACGTGACAGCACCAATTGCCAGCAGAACGAAGGCAGCCGGCGCCGAGAATCCGCTCAGCAGCACGAAAACTCCAATGGTGATTGCCAGCAGCGACTGCAACGCCAACGCTCTTGCCAGAAGCAACTCACCCTTGCTCTGGTTTGACTTGCGCCCGAAACCGCGCGCATCCATGCTGGCTGCTAACAGCAACGATCTATCAAGCGTGTCTTCTAGCACTGGAATCAGCAGGCCGTTGAGGGTTGAAGTTTTGCGGCCTTTGCCGCGCAGCCCTCGCGCCCGCCTAACGCGACCAAAGCTCTCAATAAGTTGCGGCGCTAGGTTAATTGCCACCGAAACGCTCGTGGCAATTTCATACAGCGCACCCGGAGCCGATTTCAGGAGTTTGCGCGGATTCGCGAGGGTGTTGGCAACTGCGATAGCGAGAATGATTGCCGCAAGGCGACTTCCGTCTAGCAGAGCGCCGACGATCGCCGGTGCCGAAATATTGCCGAGCAGCCCAATTGCGCCAAGGCCAAAGTTTAACTCGAAGCGCGGAAGCTCAAGCAAAATCTCGTCGGTCGCTTGGCTAAACGAAAACACGATTCGAAACACGACTCGAATAACAACCACGGCGAGAGCAAGAATCAAATAGAACTTGAGCGACCTAGCCCAAGGCGCGTCTTCACGAAAGGCAAGAATCAACAGCACCGAGAAAGCTGCCACCGAGAGGGTCTGCACGATGCTGGTAGCCGAGCCAGCAATAACCGCTAGAGCTAGAGCGATTACCCACCAGGTTGACGGATGTACTCTTCTAGCAAACTTCTGAAACATCAGTTGCACGCAAACGACGAAGGCTTCACGCGCGGAAGGCTCTGTGAAACATTTTCGCCAGGCTCAATAAATCGCCATCCATCAACCGCGCCGCATTGGGGCTTTCTCATGGCTGCGCCCTGGCCACTGTATTGCCATTCGGCGCTGCCAGCATCGGCCACGAAATAGCCCCAGGTTCCTTGCGCGGCGGTTGGAGTTTTGCTGCAGGGTTGAACCTCGGATGCAGGCCAGCCTTCGATTCGGCAAACGAATCCAGTGGGATACTCGCTCGTGCCATCTACCGAAACACCCGCGGCAGCGAAGAGATCCCATCCGGTTGCATCAAAATCTGTAACACAGAACTCTTCGATTTCACTAGCGCTGGATGTGCCGAAGTCGATCACAAGAGAAACGCCGAGACCAGATTCACACTGTGCGCTGCCAACGTTTTCAGGCAGGCGAGTTGCCTTCGGTTCGCTAGGAATGGTGCTGATCAACCCGCCGATGGCAACAAAGGCCACCAGCGCAATCAGCACCATTCGAAGCGAGATTCTCATTTTCGCTACTTGATTAGAGCGACGTAGTCTGAGCCAATTAGAGCGAGGTAACCCTGAGCCGAAGCAAAGATATCTGCCTTGCCACCCGAGTATGCCGAGATCAGACCGCCGGTTGGGGCAACGCGTGAAACCATCCACTTCTGAATTGCTGCATTTTTCTGACCGATAGCCGAGAGACCCATGGCCGCGTATGCCGTGCCATTCACGTCGACCTCGCCCCAGGCCACAAAGTGGTCGGTTACCATCGCGGTCTTGGTTAGCCAGTTTGCCGCCTTCGTCGTGACAGCGGCCTTACTTCTATTTACAGAGGCGAAAGCCATAAGCGCCATGCCTGTTGCATCTGCGCTGCTCGCCAAAGTGTCGGCAGTTAAGTCTGTTCCAAAGCCACCATCTGCTCGAGCAAGCGTCGCCAATTTAGTTGCTACAAGACCCGCGAGTTTGGTTTCACCCGATGCGTTGAGGCCAAGAATTGTCCAGCCATAGATAAAGGTGTTGCCATTGGCATCGACAATCTCACCTGATTTGTTTATTGATTTCTTTACCGAGTTGAGCACCGAGGTGCGAAGGCTTGACTTTGGCAAAGCAAATGCTTTGCTTGCAACCAAAAACATTCCGCCTCTGCCCGTTTGAAACTTCTGATCAACGAAGAGGCTTCCAACCTTGGTGTTGATGCCGGTGTTGGCAGCCGATCGCAGGTTGAAGTCAACAGCTGGCTTGAAGCTCCTGGCGCTTTGGCCGGCTGCCCTCAACTGAAGCAAAGACTCGATTGTGAAACCGAAGTCTGGGCGACCCGGCGTGAAGCCTTCTACATACTTTTTGTCAACAAACTTGCTGGCGATAAAGCGAACCGTATTTGCTTGTTTGACTTCTGCTGAAGCCGGCAGAACGCTGGTCGAAAGTGCGACCGCTGTGATTGTGATGAGTGTTGCGATTGTGCGCAACCCAGTTTTTGTTTCAAACATTTGAAACCTTTCGCGTTAGCGAGAACTGAGCGCGAAGGCGAACGCCCGAATAGGGCTGTTCGACTCCACCCGTATTCCTCGACGGTTTTTTGGAGTCTTCGTTTTCGCTCAGGCATTCCGACTTATCTATAAAGACTTACGGCTGCGGGTCAGCATCGGATTTTCACCGATTTCCCCTGAGGTCAAACTAGAACTACAGCGTTTGCTGTTCGCCCAATCTAGCAGACGGCGCGGGTGGGGTTAGAAGATACCGCCGAGACTCGCCAATTGTTTCGCCAAGAGCGCGTAACCCACGAAGCTCACCGCATCCAAGATGAAATGGGCAATTATCAGCGGCATGACTCGACCCCACCTGCGGTAGGCCCAACCGAAGACCAGGCCCATGACAAAGTTGCCGACTATGCCCGCAAAGCCCTGATAAGAGTGGTACAGCGCGCGAATCGTTGCGCTTATCAACTGCTGATGGGCAAACTTTAGGCCCAGCTGGTCGAACCTCATATATAGGTAAGCCACCATGATTACTTCTTCTTGGATGGCCGCTCGCACTGCCGAGAGCAACAGCATGGGCACCGTCCACCAGTAGCCCGAAAGATCGGCCGGCACAACCTGCGCCGCGAGCCCCAGCGCTCGCGCGCTCGCGTAGAGAGCGAGCCCCGGAATTCCAATCGCTGCGGCCAGGGCTAAACCGCGAAGCAGGTCTTTTCTTCGAGAGATAGGCCAGATACCTATTTCGTCAAACGCTTTTTCGTTTTCTCTGCGCAATAGGTAGAGAACCAGAATCGCTGGCGCTACTGCAAACAAAATGCCAAGTAGTTGATAACTGAAGTCGAAGAACTCAGCTCTTGATCGTGCCGGGTTCAGCTCTGTGGTCGTTCCGCCAATACCCTTGGGTGAGAGAAGCGCTTCAGCAAATCTCAGCAGCGAGTAAATCGCCGAAGTGCCGAGGCTGAGCAGTAGAACGATTGAGATTTCGAACCGAATAAAGTTTTTTGACATCACGCTGCAGCCCTCGCCAAAAGAGCCAACGCAAGCGCAACAATGAGAGCTCCACCGATCAAGCCAAAGACTATGCGCACCTTGCGTTGAGCGAACTTTCGTAAGGTGTTGCCAGTTAGCGCCAGAACCTGTTGCCAAATAACCGAACCAACAAAAACGCCGATGGCAAAGATCAAGGCATTCAGCAAAAGGTTCGAACTTGCATACTGAGCAACGCTCGGAGCGATTGCTAAGAAGTAGAGGGCGGTTGGCGGATTCACCGCGGTTGCCAAAGCGAATAGACCGAAGGTCTTGAGCGCGGTCTTTCCTGACTTCGCATCAGAAATTTCTGAAGAATTTGAACGCATCAGTTTGATGTTTCGAACAAACATGACCGCACCCAAAGCCAGCAAAATCAGCGCGCCGATTTGACTGAGCAATTGGCCCCAGTCTGCAAAGAAAGAAGTGATCGCGGTTCCGAGCACAAAGACTGTAAGCGCATACAAGAAATCAACCGTTGCCATAGCGCTTGCGCCGGCGACACCGTGACGCCATCCTTTTTCGAGCGTCGTGTTGATGAGCATGATCGCCATCGGGCCAACCGGAATCGCAAGAGCGAGTCCGGCGAAGAAACCGATTGCAAAAAGTTCGGCCACTAGAGTCGCCCTCGATTGCGGGCAACCCAAAAGTAAACCCAGCGCGCTATGACTTTGATGGGCCAGGCCGACATGAGCCAGCCGAGGGTGCGCCAAAGCACGTTCGGCTGAAGTTTAAGGATGAAGGCGGCTGCCTCTGCGGCGCCAAGTGGCTTCTCGATGCCGACTATCCAAATTGATTCTTCGAGCTGTGATGGCGTGAGCCCAGATTGCTTGGCCTCTGTCGACTGCAAGGCAATTGCCCTCGGAAACGCCGTTAGGTTGCGCTGCCCCCAGGCCAGCGAGCGCTTGCAGAAGCCGCAGTCACCGTCATAGATAAGGGTCGGGGCAGAAGCTGGCATGGTTTCAGGCTACCAGCCGACCCTAGACGGCGATTTGTAACAGAAATGTAAAGCAGTGTAATTCTTAGACTTTTCCTTTTGTTCACCCAGAGTTTTCGCCTAGTCTTTACTTACCCAAGGCTTTGCTGCCACGCACTCCTTGTTACGGGTTCTAGAGCCCTGGGTAAGCGGCAGCAAATCCGAAACAACAAGGAGAAACACAATATGAAAACAAATCGCTTTTTGCGTGCTGTTGGCATGGTTTCTGCCTCTGCTCTAACCGTTGCAGGTCTTACGACTGTAGCAATGGCGCCTGCAGGTGCAGCGACTCGCTCGACAGTAATCGTTCACTCGGCTGGTGAGATCACATCGCTCAACAGCTCGACCAACGATGGAAACACTGCGTACAACGCAAACGTTGCTGCGCTAACCGGCATGGGCTTCACCTACTACGACAACAGCCCAAAGCTGATTCGTAACACAACATTCGGCACCATGGCAGTGACCAAGAACACCCCAACCGACTTCCGCATCTCTTACACAGTGAAGCCAGGTCGTGTTTGGTCAGACGGCACTCCAATTAACGGTGTTGACCTTCTTTTGAGCCACGTAATTAGCTCAGACGAATACTCAAAGTCTGCTGGTCTTGGTGACACAACAGACAGCGACACAACTCCTGCTTTTGACAGCGTTGGCTACGGCGGAGCTTACGGCGAAAACGTCGTCGGTCTTCCAACCCTTAGCAACAACAACATGACTGTCACCATTCGCTTCAAGAAGCCTCTTCCAGACTGGGAGCTTTTGGCTCCTGGCCCAAGCCCAGTGCACGCACTCTCGTTGCTTGCAGATGGTAAGAAGGGTCTTCAGTCAGCATCAGTGAACAACGCTGCAAAGGCGAAGTTCCTATCAGTGTTCCGTGCAAAGAACACCGCTGCGCTAAAGAAGATGGGTGACGTCTGGACCAACGCGTACAACATCCGCACCATCAACTCGAGCACTAACCCACTATTGCTAATCAGCAACGGTGGATTCATTGTTCAGTCAGCGGTTGCAGACAGCACCTTGACCTTGGTTCGTAACCCTCGTTACAACTCAGGTCCAGCGATGGCTACAACTAACCCAGTCCGCACCGTTCAGTTCAAGACAATCACCAACGACACCGCAGCTGTTGCTGCTCTTCGTAACGGTGACATCGACATCTACCAGAACGCTAACCCTACGACTGCCGCCAAGGCACTTCTAGACGGCATTCGTTCGGTAACTGTTGAGTCGAAGGTTTCAGGAACCTACTCGCACTTCGGTCTTCGCACCGGAACCGCGTTTGGTGAAACTGCGCCTTACACCGGTGTATTCGCTGGATCAAGCCAGAAGGCTATCGACTTGCGTACTGCATTCCTCTTGGCTCTGCCACGTGAGCAGATCCTTGCGACTTTCATCAAGCCTCTAAAGGCAGATGCAAAGACCATGGACACCCAGTTCGGATTCACCGGTAGCCCAACTCACGAGTTCATCACCAAGAGCTCAGGCGTTTCGCTATACACAACTGGAACCCAGGAAGAGCGCACCGCAAAGGCACTTGCCCTAGTGAAGAAGCACTTCCCAGCAGCATCTGCAACTAACTCAGTTGCTGATGTGAAGTTGTGGTTCGCAAACACCTCTGGTCTACGCGTCAGCACATCACAGCTAATCAAGGCAGAAGCTAAGAAGGCTGGATTCAACGTTGACAACACCGGTGTTTCGGACTTCCCGAACAAGATGAAGAGCTCAGAATACGACGCAACTTTGTTCGCGTTCGTTCTAACCAGCATCAGCCAGTCTGCTGCAACCGCGGTCTACAAGACCGATGGTGGTAACAACAGCTGGGGTTGGGGAACTCCTGAGCTCGACAAGATCCTCTCGGGTCTACAGAGCAACTACCTAACGACTGCACAGGTTAACGCCGAGCGTCTAAAGGCAGACAAGATCATCATCGCTAACGCGTATGGTCTACCTCTATATCAGAACGTATCTATCACAGCTTGGTCAAAGGCGCTAAAGGGTGTAAAGCCTGCTCCGCTTAGCCCAACCACTGTATGGAACTACTGGGAGTGGAGCTACTAAGGTCTAAACACCCTTAGTAGACCGAAGGGGGCGTCCGAGAAATCGGATGCCCCCTTTTTCTAGTTTTTGGATGTCTGATTCTTTAACTTCATCTAAACTTTTCTAGGTTCACGAAAATGACCACGAGTTCTAGTGCGGCACTGCTGCCGCGGCAAGGTTGACATTTTGTTTGCTTACTTAACCAGACGGTTCAGCATGATGCTTCTCATCATTTTCGGTGCGAGTTTCATCGCCTACAACCTGCAGGCCATTTCTTCTGATCCGACAGCGGGTCTTGCCGAGAGCACAGAAGAGAACAAAGACTACCTAATGGCGAACTTGGTTCGTAAGTTGAACCTGGATGTTCCGCCACCGCTTAGATACTTCATCTGGTTCAGGGGAGTTCTGGCGGGTCTTTGGGGGCAATTTGATCTCGGCGAGACACGTCAGGGTTTTTCGGTTATTGATGCAATCGGTCTAGCAATTCCAGTTACATTCCGTTTGGTAATCGCTGCAACAATTTTGGCAATTGTGCTCGGTATCACCATTGGTATGGTTACCGCAATTCGCCAGTACAGCCGCTTCGACTACGTAATGACCTTCATTTCGTTCTTGCTTTTCTCTCTTCCAATTTTCTGGGTAGCAGTTTTGCTAAAGGAGTACATGGCAATTGGCTTCAACGACTTCTTGGCAGCTCCCGAGATTCCATTAGGTTTCTTGATTCCATTTAGCCTTGTCGCCGGTTTGATCATGGCTGGAATCATGGCGGGCAACCGTCGTCGTTTCTGGATGGTGTTCATCGGTGTCTCGATTGGTTTCGGAGCTCTTCTTCAGTATCTGAGCGTCACCTCGTGGTTCATCAACCCTGGAATCGGAATCATCGGTGTGGGTGTCTTCGCCTTTGCTTTTGCAGCCTTGGTGACCCACATCTCAACCGGCCTTGACAACAGGCCATCGCTGATTACGGCTCTAGCTTCGGCCACAATCGTGACAGCATCCTACTTTCCGCTTCAAGGCCTTCTCAATGAAGAAGCCAGTTTCTTGACCGTGCTGGCAGTATTCGCGTTGACTATCGGTCTGTCGGCGCTGGTTGGTTACTTTGTTGCCAACATCGACCGTCGAGTGAACATTCGCACTGGAATCATCACGGCATTGCTAGCTACTTTGCCAATGATTCTTGACCGGTTCATGCAGGAGTTCAACGGCTACATGAACTCTGACGCCATCTACCAGCGACCTGTTCCGACCCTCGGTCAAGGCAACGATTTGCTTACCGAAGAGCAGAAGGCGAACTTCTGGATCAGCGGTCTCGACAGCATCATGCACTTGATTTTGCCGACCGTTGCGCTAACCCTCATCTCTTTCGCCGGGTATGTGCGATTCTCGCGAGGCAGCTTGCTCGAAGTCTTGAACATGGATTACATTCGCACAGCTCGAGCCAAGGGTCTGAATGAGCGCACAGTCATCGTGCGTCACGGCATGAGAAACGCAATGCTTCCACTAACCACCATTCTTGTGAACGACTTCGCCGGTGTTATCGGTGGCGCAATTATCACCGAGAGCGTCTTTGCCTGGAAGGGCATGGGCTCGCTCTTCAACCAGGCGATCAACTCGTACGACCAGAACTTGTTCATGGGTGTGTTCATCATCGGTGCGACTCTAACGGTGACGGCAAACCTAGCGGCCGACCTATTGTTCGGTGTAGTAGACCCACGTATTCGAATCAGAAAGTAAAGGCATGTCAGCTGAACTAGAAAACAAGGAAAAAACCCTTGATAAGAACGAAAACGAGATTGCGCTACGCGAGACCGAGGGTCTAAGCCAGGGTCAGATCATCTTTAGGCGCTTCGTGCGTCACAAGGCAGCCATGACCTCGCTGATTGTTCTCATCTTCATCATTTTGTTCTCATACACCGCCTCTGGAATTCACCTTGGCGACAGCAACAACAAAATCACGGTTCAGGGCTGGTGGCCTTACCAGATCGACCAGATTGACCCAGAGGGTGCGGTTGCGAGCATGTGTGCAAACGGTATTCCGGGTTGCCCCACTCTCGATCTGATTCCTGAGTTCATCGATGGAACCGGCATGCAGATTGGTGCCCACCCACTCGGAATGGACACCGTAGGAACCGACTACTTTGCCCTTGTGGTTCGCGGTGCAGAGCAGTCAATCATGGTGATGCTCATCGTGGGTCTTCTTGGAGTGGCTATCGGTACCGTTATTGGTGCAATTGCCGGCTTCTACGGAGGCATCGTTGACGCCATTTTGATGCGCATTACCGACATGTTCCTCGTTATGCCAACGCTGGTCATTGGGGCGGTGATCGGCTTCAGGTTCGGAAACCTGGGGGTGGTGCCGCTTGCAATCATGCTGGGCTTGTTTGCCTGGATGGGTCTCGCACGATTCGTGCGAACCGAATTCTTATCGCTTCGCGAGCGAGAGTTCGTCGATGCAGCTCGTGTAGCCGGAGCCTCGAACAGGCGAATCATTTTCAAGCACATTCTGCCTAACGCAGTCGGTGTCATTATCGTTGCCGGCACCCTGCTGATGTCTGGTGCAATCTTGACCGAATCAGCACTGAGCTTCTTGGGCTTCGGTGTGCGAGCACCTGACGTTTCGCTCGGCCTATTGATCAGCCGTTATCAAGACGTGTTTACCGTTGCGCCATGGTTGTTCTGGTGGCCAGGTATCTTCATCATTGCAATCGCACTCTGCGTCAACTTCATTGGAGACGGTTTGCGTGATGCTTTCGACCCACGTCAGAAGCGACGCATCAGCTTGAAAGAGCGCATGCAGGCACGCGAGTTGAAGTCAAACTCAGCACCGAAGGCAAAGGCCTAATGCAAACCTTTGAGACGTTCACGGATGAGCGCAGCGGCGATGCCGCTGTCGCTGCCGAGGCTCGCGCTCGCGGTGGTGTATTCGTTGGTGATTCTCTCGCTGCTCTTGATGAAGTTGAACTTATAGATGCGGGTGCTTTCGCTGATCCAGCGTTGCTTTCCGTTTGCGGGTGCAACCCAGACTCGCGTCTTTTTGCCGTTGTGGTTTATGCGAAGCGACCACTTGGTGTCGAGGTCTTCGATGTCTTTGTAGGCGATGGTCACTTTGCTGATCGGGTTTACAACGACGAGATGGTCATCGTTAAACACCAACTTGGGTCTAATCCAAATCAAAAAAGCTGCGATAACTGCGAAAGCGCCGATGGCGAATTCGATCCAGTTGATGGAGTTCTCTACGGGAAAGAAAACCACTTGGGCCAAGTAGAGGCCGACGAGCAAGATGGCAACTGTGGCCCAGGCGAAGTTTCCCTTGGGTCTGAAGACATTCTCTTTATTCATGCATCAATCATCGCAGGCAATCCTGCGGTTCAAGAAGGAAAGTAAAAGATGACTGAACCAGTACTGAAGGTCTCTAACTACAACGTCGACTTTTGGGTCGATGGCGTGTGGTACCCAGCGGCGATTGACATGAACTACGAGGTTTACCCAGGCAAGACCCTAGCCATCGTTGGTGAGTCGGGCTCGGGCAAGTCGTCTTCGTCGATGGGTCTTATGGGGCTTTTGGCCTCGAACGCTCGTGTCACCGGAACCGTTGAGGTTAAGGGAGTCGACATGCTCTCGGCCAACCCGACAACGGTTCGTCGCTTTCGCGGCAAAGAAGTGGCCTACATCTTTCAGGAGCCGATGACCGCTCTGAACCCGGTTTACACAATCGGCTTTCAGATCGTTGAGACTCTTCGCCTGCACCTCGGCATGGGTCCGGTAAGCGCCAAGAAGCGTTCTATCGAGCTTCTCGAGATGGTCGACATTCCTGAGCCTGCAAAGTCTTTCGACAAGTACCCACACCAGCTCTCGGGTGGTCAGAAGCAGCGCGCCATGATCGCCATCGCGCTTGCCTGTGACCCTGCGCTGCTAATCGCCGATGAGCCGACCACCGCCCTAGACGTAACCGTTCAGGCCGAGATTCTCGACCTAATGCGCGACCTTCGCCACAAGCTCAACTCGGGCATTCTGCTAATCACCCACGACATGGGTGTTGTTGCAGACATGGCAGACGAGATTTTGGTTATGAAAGATGGCTACACGGTTGAGCACAACACTGCCGACCACATTTTCAATCGCCCTTCACACCCATACACCCAGCAGCTTCTGGCAGCTGTGCCGAAGCTTGGTTCTGTGGCCGTTCGTGAACTCAAGTTCGAAGGCAACGCGAAGCCTGAGCCTGTGTTGAAGTTGCAGAACGTTGACATCGAGTACCCGAAGCGCGGACGCATCCCAGCTTTCAAAGCCGTTCAAGACTTCAGCCTTGAGATCTACCCTGGCGAGATTGTCGGTCTCGTGGGTGAGTCGGGTTCTGGAAAGACCACTGTTGGTCGTGCGTCAATCGGATTGCTACCGATCAAGTCGGGTGTAATCAGCGTTGCCGGAAACGACATCAGTAACGGAAACACCAAGAAACTAAGCCAGATTCGACGTCACACCGGAATCGTGTTTCAAGACCCTGCTTCGTCGCTGAACCCACGTCTTCCGATTGGCGAGAGCATCGGTGAGCCGATTTTGCTTTCTGGCACGGCTAAGGGCGACGACCTCAACCACATGGTTGAAGAGCTGCTCGACTCGGTTGAACTGCCAAGAAGCTACAGAAACCGCTACCCGCACGAGCTTTCGGGTGGCCAGCGTCAGCGCGTGGGTATCGCACGTGCACTAGCGCTTACCCCTGACCTTCTGATCGCCGATGAGCCAACCTCGGCTCTCGATGTTTCGGTGCAGGCTCGTTTTCTAGATCTGCTTCAGAACCTTCAGCAGGAGTTGAAGTTTGCCTGTCTATTCATCACGCACGACCTCGGTGTTGTCGACATCTTGTCACACCGCATCGCCGTGATGCAGAATGGCCGCCTTGTAGAAGAGGGTCTGCGCGACCAGATTCTCAAGACTCCTCGCGACCCATACACTCAGCGACTTATCGCTGCGGTTCCGGTTCCAGACCCTGCCGAGCAGAAGAAGCGCCGCGAGGCACGTCAAGCCGCTAAGTAGTTCAAAGTCTTCGCGGGTGTTTAGAGGGTAACCTTTAGGCACCCGCTTAGTTTTTCGGAGCAAAGTTGAAACGTTTTCTCATTTTTGTGCTCGCCGCACTCATGTTGACTCCGACGCTCGTTGCATGCTCGCCGAGCGCTCTTCAGCCGGGCTCGGTTCTAAACATCGGTCTTACCGATGACTTCAACTCTTTGAATGCCGACAACGTCACGGGCGAGGCATCGATCGTCGTGAATGAAGAGATTTCAAAACTAACGAATGCCAGCTTCTTTTACACCGATGGCAATGGCGAGCTTGTCGCAAACGAAAACTTTGGTTCGGTAGAGGTTGTCAACGAGAGTCCGCTGCGCGTGCGTTATTCGCTCACGGGCAAGGCAAAGTGGAGCGACGGCGTGGCTGTTTCGGCACGCGATTTAATGCTTTCTTGGCTGGCCGCTAGAAACCCTGCTGACGCTGGCTTTAACACTGTTAGGGCCGGCTCAGGGCTTCGTTTCACCACTTCTGTGCCAGTTGTTTCGGCCGACGGCAAGGCCATCGAAGTTACCTACGATCGCGCTGTCGCCGATTGGCAGACGGCCATCACGGTTACAGCCGCCTCTCACTTGGTTGCTCAGCAGGCTTTTGGCGCAGACAACCTTGAGTCTGCCTGGGCTCGATTCGACGAGGCAATTGCCAGCGCAAGCGTGGCCGATCAGGGTTTGCTCAGCGCTCAGTATGCGCAGTTGTACCTTGCTCGCGGCTCTCTGCTCGAGGTTGCGAAAGTTGGGGCCGGGCCATACCTGGTCAAAGAGTTTCAACCCGGCCAGCTTTTGAGCCTGAAGGTGAACCCAGAGTTTGCATGGGGGCCGGAGCCAAAGATTGAAACCCTGAACATAAAGTTCTTCTCTGACTCCACTGCAATTCTCTCTGCACTTCAAACAGGTCAGGTAGACATCGCAGCACCTCAAGAGTCGGGAATTGCTAGCAACGCAGATTTGATCAGCCTGGCAAAAGTAGCTGGTGCGAGATTCGAGTTTGCCACTAGCACTTCTATCGAAGCCGTCTTATTGAATTTTGCAGAGGGCAGTGTTTTCAGCGATGCCACCTCATCAAACGCGGCCAGCCTGAGGGAGGCTTTTCTCAAGCTAATTCCAAGGGCAAAGATTCTTACAGCGCTAAGTTCAGACAACCCCGTGATAGAGGCGAGGTCTTGGATTTATTCGAATTCATCTAACTACTACGCGCCTTTCATTCAATCGAATGGATCGCAGGATTATCTGGTGCAAGACGCTGAGCGTGCGCAAGAGTTGGTAGAGAAGTCAGATGCACAAACCCCAATAGACATTAGAGTGCTTTTTGACTCGAACAACCCGAGAGCCAAAAAAGAATGGCAACTGCTGGGCGAATATGCAAGCTTGGCAGGTTTCAACCTGATTGACGTTTCGAGCAAAGAACCTAGAACCGTGTTTACAACCGGGGCTTTTGACGTGTTCATCACAACCGTCAAGCTCGCTGCAGAGCTCAATGGCGACCCATACTGGTTCACCGGAAACTCGGTTGGCAAATTCACGAGCGCCAAAATCGACTCGCTGCTGGCTGAATATGCCGCTGAGTCAAAGCCGCTCGACCAGATCTCGGTCTTGAAAGACATCGACGCCGAACTCTATGCAGCAAAGTTTGGGTTGCCGCTCTACCAGGTGCCTTCGTTATTGGTTTACGGCGAGAGGCTGGCATCCGTGATTAAAGCGCCATATGGCGCAAGTGCAACCTACGGCTACTGGAACTGGTCAATCACACAGAACTAAAGGCATCATCGCAAATTCGGTGCCCAGCGGTTAGACTTGAAGCATCGAGGGCGTTCGCCCAAAATCACAAATCTGGCACTTTTCGCTGTGCCAAGACTTGTCTGAATACAAGGACTTAATCATGGCTCTGGCCTCAAGAGATGACCTGCGCAACGTAGCAATCGTTGCCCACGTAGACCACGGAAAGACCACCCTGGTCGATGCAATGCTTCGCCAGACCGGCTCGTTCAGCGACCACGCCAACATGGGCGAGCGCATCATGGATTCGGGTGACCTCGAGCGCGAAAAGGGCATCACGATTCTCGCGAAGAACACCGCAATCGCCTACAAGGGCAAGAACTCGGGTGGCAAAGAAATCACCATCAACGTGATCGACACACCTGGCCACGCCGACTTCGGTGGCGAGGTAGAGCGCGGTCTCTCGATGGTTGACGGCGTGGTGCTCTTGGTAGACGCTTCAGAAGGCCCGCTGCCACAGACCCGCTTCGTTTTGCGCAAGGCCCTCGAGTCAAACCTTCCGGTTATCTTGCTGGTAAACAAGACAGACCGCCCGGATGCCCGCATCGACGAGGTTGTCGAAGAGACTCACGACCTGCTTCTCGGACTCGCCAGCGACATTCACGAAGATGTTCCCGAGCTAGATGTTGACGCAATTCTCGACCTGCCGGTTATCTATGCATCTGGTCGCGCTGGCCGCGCTTCGATGAACAAGCCTGCCGATGGCACCTTGCCAGACAACGAAGACCTAGAGCCGCTTTTCGAAGCAATCATGAAGTACATTCCGGCTCCGAAGTATGACGACGAGCACCCGCTGCAGGCGCACGTAACCAACCTCGACGCATCACCGTTCTTGGGCCGCTTGGCGCTCTTGAGAATCTTCAACGGCAAACTCAAAAAGGGCCAGCAGGTTGCCTGGGTTCGCCACGACGGCACTACCCAGAACGTGAAGATCACAGAGCTCTTGAAGACCAAAGCGCTTGAGCGCTTTCCGACCGATGAGGCTAACCCTGGTGACATCGTTGCCGTTGCTGGCATCGAAGACATCACAATCGGCGAGACCCTTGCCGACCCGAACGATGTTCGACCTCTGCCGCTAATCAAGATTGATGACCCTGCGATTTCGATGACTGTTGGAATCAACACATCACCGATGGCCGGCCGCGTAAAAGGTGCCAAGGTCACCGCGCGTTTGGTGAAAGATCGCCTCGACAAAGAGCTAGTCGGAAACGTTTCGCTTAAAGTTCTACCCACCGAGCGTCCTGACGCCTGGGAAGTTCAGGGCCGCGGCGAATTGGCTCTCGCAATTCTGGTCGAGCAGATGCGCCGTGAGGGTTACGAGCTAACCGTTGGTAAGCCACAGGTAGTTACAAAGAAGGTCGATGGCAAGCTTCACGAGCCAGTCGAAGACCTAACCATCGACGTTCCAGAAGAGTTCTTGGGTGCAATCACGCAACTCATGGCTTCACGCAAGGGTCGCATGACCAACATGATTAATCACAGCACCGGCTGGGTTCGCATGGAGTTCAGGGTTCCGAGCCGTGGCTTGATTGGATTTAGAACAGAGTTCTTGACCACAACAAAGGGCACCGGAATCGCAAACGCACTTTCTGCCGGCTACGAGGCTTGGGCTGGCGAGATCGTTACGCGTCAAAACGGTTCGATGGTTGCCGATCGCGCCGGAGTTGCAACTCCGTTTGCGATGATTGCTCTGCAGGAGCGCGGCTCGTTCTTCGTTGAGCCAACATCTGAGGTCTACGCCGGAATGGTGGTTGGCGAAAACTCTCGCGCAGACGACATGGAAGTCAACATCACCAAAGAGAAGAAGCTCACAAACATGCGTGCTGCTTCGAGCGATGAATTCCAAGCCCTAACTCCACCGAAGAAGCTTTCGCTCGAAGAGTGTCTTGAATTCGCCCGCGAAGACGAGTGTGTGGAGGTAACCCCTGAAGCCACCCGAATTCGCAAGGTTGAGCTTGACCCGAATCTGCGCGCTCGCGCTGCTTCGGCTCGCAAGCGCGCCAGCGAATAGCCGCATCCTGGGGCAAACTGAGCCCTCGGGGCTCGAGTTAGCGAAACAGCCACCCAGACGCTTAAAGTAGTCATGTGCCTAAGCAAACCTTCAATGCCAAGCGTCTTCTTGTAGTTCACGCTCATCCAGACGACGAGAGCATCTTCACTGGCCACATCATCGCCGAGCGACTTGCGGCAGGTGCCGAGGTCTACGTGCTCACACTTACCCGCGGCGAGCGCGGCAAGGTAAAGCTCGAAGAACTGAAGGGCCTCGAAGGGCAACTTCGGGCCATGGGAGCTTTTCGCTCTGGTGAGCTAAGGGTTGCACTTTCAGAATTGCAAAAAGCCGGCTCGAAGCTTCACCACTCTTTTGCTGGCACCCGCGCATTCTTAGACAGCGGCATGCGAATCAACGGCATGGGTCGACCGACCAAGAAGAATCGCACCGACGAGATGGCGCTGGCCTCGGCTTCAACTGCCGTTATCGCAGAAGATATCGAACGGGTCATGAACGAGTTCAAACCCGACGCGATTCTGACCTACAACTCAAAGGGCGGCTATGGCCACCCGGATCACAAGATGGCTCATCACGCCACAGCGATGGCGATTCGTCACTATCGCCGTCAAAAAAGAAGGGCACCTCAGTTCTGGGTTCTCGCCGAGCCAAAAGAACGTTTCGACGTTGCAATTGGCGATGCAAAGACCGCAAAGTTCAAGCGCGCCGCACTCGAGGCCCACTCGAGTCAGGTTTCGATTTTTGCAGAGACCTATTCGATCGGCTCAACCGAGACTCGCTATGACGAGCCCGAGCGAATTCGCAAGGCAACACCGAGCCCGCTGGTTCACCTTCTGCCGCTACTCACTTTCTTCTGGGCGATTCCGCTCGGCATTTTGCTTGGCCTTTCTGGAACGCTTCTTCACTCGATCAAGACGACCGATACCTCAGAATTTCCGATTGGCTTGACCGTTGCCCTCACCATGGTTGCCAGCCTTGCGCTCGCCCTGCGCATCTTGCGCAACAGTCGCGGCGCGCTCTATTTGATGACGGCAAGTTTCTTGTCGACGGTCTATCTGCTGAGTCAAAGACAGCCGGGCGGCGAAGTCTTGATCGTCGCAAACCAGGTGGGTGACACCTGGGTCTACGGATCAATGGCAATCTGCGCGCTGATTATGCTGTTTCCGAAACTCAACCCGAGTTCTTGGCGGCGAAGCGCGTCGGGTCACCGTTAAACTAGCCAAGCTGGCCGAAGTGGCCGTTTCGCCCTAAAGGAGCAAAAGTGACTTATGT
>JACCED011578802.1_pt1 | contig 19530 bp, 20 predicted proteins | sample 7455021 | NCBI WGS metagenome assembly JACCED01 (sample SAMN15323456, study PRJNA562643) | freshwater metagenome | isolation source: river surface water | place: USA:Blue River Watershed | collected 2017-08-19 | reverse complement strand
CGTTAACTCTCTTATAAACGGGCCGGATTTCCGGCCCAATATTTTTGGATGTACAGATCATGACAAAAAAAATTGCGGTGCTGCCTGGTGATGGCATCGGTTCCGAAATTGTCGAACAAGCCGTCCGCGTATTGCAGGCGTTGAACTTGCCCCTAGAAATTCAGCACGCGCCTGTCGGTGGCACAGCGTATGACTTACATGGACACCCTTTGCCACCCGCTACGCTCAAGCTTGCGCAAGAGTCCAATGCGGTGCTGTTCGGTGCTGTAGGCGATTGGAAGTATGACAAGTTGCCTCGCGAGCATCGCCCCGAACAAGCGATTCTCGGGTTGCGAAAGTCTTTGGGCTTGTTCGCCAATTTACGCCCAGCTATTTTGTACCCGGAGCTCGCGAATGCATCGTCATTAAAGCCGGAAATTGTCTCTGGACTGGATATTCTCATTTTGCGCGAATTAACGGGTGACATTTACTTCGGGTCGCCCCGTGGTATTCGCACCGCCCCTGACGGTCCGTTTGTGGGAAGCAAGGAAGGCTTTGACACGATGCGCTACGCCGAGCCAGAGATTCGGCGCATTGCCCACCTCGGATTTCAAGCTGCACAGAAGCGTAATCGCAAGCTCTGCAGCGTCGATAAAGCCAACGTCTTAGAGACTTCGCAGCTTTGGCGCGATACGGTTATCGACGTTGCTAAGGAATACCCAGATGTTGCATTGACACACATGTATGTTGATAACGCAGCAATGCAATTGGTGCGTGCACCACGCGAGTTTGATGTGATCGTCACGGGTAACTTGTTTGGCGACATTTTGTCTGACGAAGCAGCGATGCTGACCGGCTCGATCGGAATGCTGCCGTCTGCTTCGATGAATTCGTCTGGGCAAGGTTTGTATGAGCCAAGCCATGGTTCCGCGCCTGACATCGCCGGCAAAGGGATTGCCAACCCGCTCGCAACGATTTTGTCCGCTGCGATGCTGTTGCGCTACTCGCTTGATAACGACGCGCAAGCAAAGCGTATCGAACGCGCGGTCCAACGCGTACTTCAGCAAGGCTTGCGTACTGCCGACATTTACGAGCCCGGCACGACCAAAGTAGGTACAGCTGGCATGGGCGATGCAGTGCTTAAAGCCCTGTCTTAAGTTTTAATTAGCGATAAAATGCTCAATATCAGCATATTTTTTCCTTTTACAAAGTTCTGAAATGAAACACTCTGTCGGTTTGGTCGGTTGGCGCGGTATGGTGGGTTCGGTGCTCATGCAACGCATGCGCGATGAGGGCGATTTTGCACTCATTGACCCAGTATTTTTTTCCACCAGCAATGCTGGTGGAAAAAGTCCTGTCTGGGCGGGTGAGACGCCACTGCAGAATGCATACGATATCGACGCGCTTAAGAAACTTGACACAATCGTGACAGCACAAGGCGGGGACTACACCTCGGAGGTTTATCCCAAATTGCGCGCTGCAGGATGGAAGGGTTACTGGATCGACGCAGCCAGCACGTTGCGTATGAAAGATGATGCGATTATTGTGCTTGATCCCGTGAATCGCCCGGTGATCGATGCTGCGCTTAAGCGCGGCGTTAAAGACTTTATCGGTGGCAATTGCACGGTCAGCTGCATGCTCATGGGACTGGCCGGACTATTTAACCAAGGCTTGGTTCAATGGATGACATCCATGACCTATCAAGCAGCCTCTGGTGGTGGTGCCCAACATATGCGTGAACTTCTCAAACAGTTTGGGCTCATCAATGCTGAGGTGCAAGCAGAATTAGCGGATCCTGCCTCTGCGATTTTGGACATTGATCGAAAGGTGCTCGGCATTCAACAGTCTGGCCAATTACCGACTGAGCAATTTGGTATTCCGCTTGCTGGCAACTTGATTCCTTGGATCGACAAAGATCTGGGCAATGGAATGTCACGTGAGGAATGGAAAGGAGAGGCTGAGACGAACAAGATTCTCGGTCGGGGCGCGGGTTTTGGTAGCGCTCCGATTCCGATCGATGGCCTTTGTGTTCGGATTGGCGCTATGCGCTGCCACAGCCAGGCACTCACAATCAAGCTTTCACGCGATGTGCCCATGGATGAAGTAACGGACATCGTTGCCAAGGGGACAGCATGGGCCAAAGTGATCTCGAACACAAAAGAGGAGACACTCAAGGGCTTATCTCCGGTCGCAGTGACCGGCACGCTCGATATTCCTGTTGGACGCATGCGCAAGCTCTCCATGGGGAATGATTATTTAGGTGCCTTTACTGTCGGCGATCAACTGCTTTGGGGCGCGGCCGAACCGCTACGTCGTATGTTGCGTATCACCCTTGGGCAACTGTGATTTTTAAGGATATGACCATGCGTAGTCGACGTCATTCTGTCTTGGCCCGATGTTTAGGTGTCGCGGCACTATCGGGTTTGACCTTGCTGTCGGTCGGCACAACAGGGCCTGCTTGGGCTGCGAAGCCCGGCCATGGCGGAGTGATGTCATCTGCGGGGGCTCCTCTGCGGGTTGAAATTCCGTTGTATGAACTTACGCCCGCAGACCTGACCGCGCTTAAGGCAAGTATTGCTCCGGCGGCAGCTTGGGCTGCCGCCGGATTGACAAGCCCAGCACCGCTGGAATCACTTTCTGTCAGCATTGAGCCAGGTTTTTCAGCAGGCTCCCGGCGTTTGGTCGTGCGCTCGTCACAAGCGGTGAACCGCCCCATCGTTGATGTATTGCTTGACGTGACGCTCGCGACTGGAAGTTTGCCTGTCCAGTCCAGTTTCCTTGTCTTGGTAAGCACATCGCCCGCTGGCAACGTTATTGTGGCCGTTGGTGACACGCTTGCAGGTATCGCGCAACGTTATGCGGTGCCCGGTGCCGACTTATATCAAATGCTGTGGGCTTTATACCAAGCGAACCCGAAAGCCTTCATCTCGCAAAATATGAATTTGCTTCGGGCCGGTGCGACCTTAACGATTCCGAATGCGCAGACCGTACTCGCGGTTGATGCCAAATATGCATACGGCATGTTTTTAAAACATGCCGAAGCATTTAAACAGGGGCGTGGTGTTGGTAGCCGACCAGCACAGGCGGCGACCGTTGCGCCCGGACCGACCCAGTCGGGCTCGGTCAAGCCGCCAGCGGCACCCACGGAGCAAACGCCCACGGGTGATCAGTTGCGTCTTAGCGCATCGACCCCAACGTCGGCCCAGGAAGACGCTAAGGTAGCGGCTGCGCAAGAGATCAAAGAGATGCAACAGCGTATCGAAGTGTTGCAACAGAACCTGCAGCAATTGCGTGACGCTGTACAACATCAGGCAGAGCCGGCTCAGAATGCACCTGCCGGGCAAAGTGCTCGCCCAGAAATGTCGGGCATGGCCCGTGTGCAGCAGGTGGCGAACGACAATGTACTGTGGGTTGTTCTTGGTGCCTCCGCTGTATTAGCGCTTCTTATGGCACTCATGCTGCGCCGCGCAGGGACACGCGAAAACGCGATCGGATCTTCATCCCATGACAATGCAGCGGTTGCCTCGGCGTTTGATCAAAAGCTTCAGTCTATCGACTTGAACCTCGATTCTTCGGCGCCCGACCTAAAAGCGAATGCGCCCGTCGAGCGGAAAGTTTAGTTGGCGCATTCAAGTAGAGCCAACCCTTGAGGCGGATCGCTCTAGGCATTGCGTATGACGGCCAGGCGTGGCAAGGCTGGCAGACGCAGCCGCACGGGCAGACCGTACAAGACTGTCTTGATGCGGCGCTCTCAAAGTTTATCTCGGCTTCGGTAAGCACTGTCTGCGCAGGGCGGACCGACACGGGTGTGCACGCGTTGAACCAAGTGGTGCACCTGGACACGGATGTTGACCGCTCCGAAGAGTCGTGGGTCCGTGGAACCAACGCACATTTGCCCAACAGCGTGGCAGTTCAGTGGGCGCGTATCGTGTCAGACGCATTCCATGCCAGATTCTCAGCTGTATCTCGGACATACACCTACGTCATCCTCAACTCACGCGTCAGACATCCATTGTGGGACGCACGTGTTGGTTGGGTGCATCAAGTGCTGGATGTCAATGCAATGCGTTCGGCAGCGATGGATTTGATGGGCGAGCATGACTTTTCTAGTTTTCGCTCGTCTCAGTGTCAGGCCAAGTCGCCGGTGCGCACAATGCAAAGAGTAGATATTTCAGAGCACGGCTCAAAGATTGTCGTTCAATTGACGGCCAATGCTTTTTTACATCACATGGTTCGTAATATCATGGGGGCACTGGTTCAGATTGGACAGGGTCGGCAAGCCACAGACTACATTTCAAAATTGTTGGAGGCGAGAGACCGTACATTGGGTGCACCCACCTTTAGTGCACATGGTCTGTACCTGTCCGATGTACATTATCCGGGCTACGACTTTCCGCGCACCAGCACAGATGGCTTTGCGCTTGATCACATCAACTTCGTGACATAAATATGAGTCTCATGCACCGAACGCGTATCAAGATTTGTGGGATTACCCGAGAGCAGGACCTGGCCGATGCAGTCGAGGCGGGTGCGGATGCATTGGGTTTTGTGTTTCATCCCTCTAGCAAACGTTATGTGAGCCCAGCAAGAGCTCAGGAATTGTGCACATCACTGCCACCCTTCGTTTCAAGTGTGGCGCTCTTTGTGAACCCGCAACCGTCGTTTGTGCATGACGTGCTCGAATCGATGTCCCCGTCAATATTGCAGTTTCATGGTGACGAATCTGTCGATTTCTGCTCAAGTTTTGGTCGTCCTTACCTAAAAGCGTTTCGGGTTGGCGCACCGGGCTTGGAGACTTCCGCTGAGATTGCAGAGCACTGCATGGAGTTCTCCTCTGCGCTTGGTTGGCTCTTTGATAGTTACTCTCCGTTGTTTGGCGGTAGTGGGCATGGATTCGATCATTCCTTACTCGCACCTTTGCGTGATGTGGTCTCGGCGCGTCCTATTGTTCTATCTGGAGGGCTCAATGTTACGAATGTCGCTTCGGCCGTTGTTTCTACTGAGCCCTGGGCGGTAGATGTGAGTAGTGGCGTTGAAATGAGCCCAGGTGTGAAATCGGCAGAGAAAATGCGGGATTTCGTTGCGGCGGTCAACCAGGCGCGTGCCAATTAACTCTTTTGACAGCAGGGCACCTAAACCGATATAATCTCGGTCTTTACAGGCGGTTAGCTCAGCTGGTTAGAGCGCCACGTTGACATCGTGGAGGTCGTTGGTTCGATTCCAATACCGCCTACCAATTTAGGCCCGTAGCTGGTTGGCTGCAGGTATATGCAGGTGCAAAACAGCGGCTTACGGCCGCTATTTTTTTGTTCACAGGATTGCTGATGGTCACGATCACACTGCCAGACGGTTCAGAGCGTCAATACCCGGGGCCCGTTACTGTTGCTGAGGTAGCGCAATCGATCGGTGCAGGGCTGGCACGCGCCGCACTTGGTGGGCGAGTCTCCATATCGGGGCAATCCAAACTGGTCGATACGACACACCGCATTGAACAAGATAGCCAACTTGCAATCATTACCGCAAAGGATGCGGATGGTCTTGATCTCATTAGGCACTCAACGGCGCACCTGTTGGCGTATGCCGTTAAAGCGTTGTTTCCCGACGCCCAAGTAACGATCGGCCCGGTGATTGATAACGGCTTTTATTACGATTTTTCGTATAAGAGACCTTTCACGCCCGAAGATTTGATTGCAATTGAAAAGAAGATGGCGGAACTCGCCAAGAAGGATGAAGTCGTTTCGCGCGAAGAGTGGCTGCGTGATGAAGCCGTTGCTTATTTCAAAGGTATCGGTGAAGCCTACAAGGCGGAGATCATTGGTGCCATACCTGGTAACGAGCCAATAAGTTTATATCGTGAAGGCAGTTTTATCGACTTGTGTCGTGGGCCACACGTACCAAGTACTGGCAAGTTAAAGGTGTTTAAGCTGATGAAGGTCGCCGGCGCTTATTGGCGTGGTGATAGCAACAACGAGATGTTGCAGCGGATCTATGGCACAGCTTGGGCGACGAAAGAAGAGCAGGACGCCTACTTGCATATGCTCGAAGAGGCAGAGCGCCGTGATCACCGTAAGATTGGTCGCGATCTCGACTTGTTCCACTTCCAAGAGGAAGGTCCAGGCCTCATCTTCTGGCACCCTAAGGGCTGGGCGATCTGGCAGCAGGTAGAGCAATATATGCGTGCGGTGTATCGCGACAATGGCTACCAAGAGGTCAAAGCGCCCCAGATTCTGGATATTTCACTTTGGAAGAAGACGGGTCACTGGGATAACTATCGCGAAAATATGTTCACCACGGAGTCCGAAAACCGTGTCTACGGACTCAAGCCCATGAACTGTCCTGGGCATGTTCAGATTTTCAATTCCGGGCTGCATTCCTACCGTGATCTCCCGCTGCGTTACGGTGAGTTTGGTCAATGCCACCGTAATGAGCCATCTGGCTCTCTGCACGGAATGATGCGTGTGCGTGGTTTCACGCAAGACGACGGGCATATTTTTTGTACCGAAGATCAGCTGCAGGACGAGTGCGCAGACTTCACGGCCTTGCTCCAGAAAGTCTATGCTGACTTTGGATTCCATGAAGTGTTGTACAAAGTTGCGACACGGCCTGAGAAACGTATCGGTAGCGATGAGGTTTGGGATAAAGCTGAGACTGCACTGATGGAGAGCCTTCGTCGCACAGGGTGTGTGTTCGAAGTTTCGCCGGGAGAGGGCGCATTTTATGGTCCAAAAATTGAATACACACTCAAGGACGCCATCGGACGTCACTGGCAATGTGGCACCATCCAGGTTGATTTCTCTATGCCTCAGCGACTGGGCGCAGAGTTTGTGGATGCCTTGGATCAACGGCGCGCGCCGGTAATGCTGCACCGTGCGATCCTGGGATCGTTTGAGCGGTTCATCGGGATGTTGATTGAGAACCACTCAGGCGCGATGCCGGCCTGGCTAGCTCCGGTGCAAGCGGTGATCTGCTGCATTTCTGAGCCAACGGCCGATTATGCGGCAGAAATAGCACAATCCCTGAAAAAACAAGGCTTTAGAGTAGAATCTGATTTACGTAGTGAAAAAATTACCTATAAAATCAGAGAGCACAGTTTGCAGAAAGTCCCTTATATTTTGGTTGTCGGCGACAAAGAGCGCCAAGCCGGGGCTGTATCTGTGCGCGGACGTGGGGGAGTCGAGCTTGGTGTTATGCCGTTAGCGCAGTTCTCCACCTTACTGTCTGAAAACGTGGCATTACGCCGCAATTCCGGCTCGACTGTTTCGCAGTCAGCCTAATCACTAGGAGTCGTCAACATCGCAACAGAAAAACCCCATCGCATTAACGGTGAAATCCGAGTTCCCGAAGTGCGCTTGCTTGGAATCGAAGGTGAACAACTCGGTATCGTAAAAATATTCGACGCCATTCGCATGGCTGAAGAAAGCGAGATCGATCTCGTTGAGATCGCGCCAAACGCAGAGCCGCCCGTGTGCCGCCTGATGGATTATGGCAAGTTCAAATACCAAGAACAAAAGCGTTTGGCTGAAGCTCGCGCCAAGCAAAAAATTATTCAAGTCAAAGAAGTGAAGTTTCGTCCTGCCACCGACGAAGGTGACTATCAGGTAAAACTTCGCAACCTCAAGCGCTTTCTTGACGAAGGCGACAAGGCAAAAGTCACCCTGCGTTTTCGTGGTCGTGAAATGGCTCACCAAGAACTCGGTATGCGTGTTCTTGAGCGAGTCCGGGATGATCTCGTCGATATGGCAGTGGTCGAGGCGATGCCTAAGCTCGAGGGACGCCAGATGGTCATGGTCCTTGCTCCACGCAAAAAAGCGCCAGGCAAAGCTGAGTCGGCTGCGTAACAGATGCGTGTTCTCTTTATCCTGGATCCACTGGTTGCGCTGAACGCCTACAAGGACAGCTCGGTTGCAATGATGCAGTCTTTGACGGCCCGCGGTCATTCGCTGTGTGTGGCGATGCAAGGAGACCTTTTCATCGAAGATGGAGAGGTCCGAGCCAGAGCCAGTTCGATCGAGCTCGTCTCCGGTGCAGATTTGCATAGTCGTCAGTGGTGGATTGAGACAGCCTCTCCGATGGATACTCCCTTGCATGCGTTCGCTGCGGTACTGATGCGCAAGGATCCGCCGTTCGATATGGAGTATGTGTACGCGACGCATATGCTTGAGTATGCAGAAGCGCAGGGTGCCCGAGTATTCAATAGTGGTGCAGCGATCCGGAATCATCCGGAGAAGCTCGCAATCACTGAGTTCTCGGCGTTCACGGCACCGACATTAGTGAGCCGGGACATGGAGCGCATTAAAGCTTTTCATGCGCAACATCGCGATGTGATCGTCAAGCCACTCGACGGTATGGGGGGCACCGGCGTTTTTCGCTTAGCGCCCAACGAGGCCAATCGGAATGCAATTCTTGAAACATTGACCCATGATGGTACGCGTACCATCATGGCCCAGCGTTATATTCCCGAGATTAGTCAGGGTGATAAGAGAATTTTGATTATCGGTGGTGAGGCTGTACCCTTTTGTCTGGCCCGCATCCCTCTTGCAGGCGAGACGCGCGGCAACCTAGCTGCAGGAGGGCGTGGTGTTGCACAACCTCTGTCCGAGCGCGACGCTTATATCGCGCGGGAAGTAGGGCCTAAGCTTGTTGAGCGTGGATTGCTACTGGTGGGCTTGGATGTCATTGGTGATTTCGTGACTGAGGTGAACGTCACAAGCCCGACATGCTTTGTAGAAATCACGGAACAGACAGGCTTTGATGTCGGCGCTCGATTTGTTCAAGCGCTTGAGGCGGCGGTCGGGCATTCCTCTTAAGCAATGATTGCCATACTGGTCATTGCACATACCCCTTTGGCGACTGCTCTAGTCGCTTGTGCCAAGCATGTCCTAGGCGCAGACCCCGACGTCATCGCCCTTGATATCGAGCCTAACGAGTGCGCGCAGGACTGTTCGCCCCGTGTCGCGAGGATCATTACTCAGGCCGATCGTGGCGACGGGGTATTGGTTCTTACGGACCTTCCCGGGGCAAGTCCCTCGAACATATCTGTCAAAGCGAGTGAAATAGCGCATCTTGAGGGAACTGCGTGTTGCGTACTGGGCGGCGCAAATGCCGCAATGTTGCTGCGCGCCATAAATTATCGGCAGGGTAGTCTTGAAGATGTCGCAGCGAGTGCACTCGCCGGTGCCACACACTCTGTGTTGCGTGTAGACTAGGTGTTAATCTCAAGCACTTTTTGTAACCGCCAACGACACATTTATGCCAGCGATCGATATCATTATTTCCAACAAACTTGGACTCCATGCCCGAGCTGCAGCGAAGCTTACTCAGTTGGCAAGTCAGTTCGCGTGTGAAGTCTTTATTATTAAGGCTGGCCAACGTGTGAATGCAAAGAGCATCATGGGCGTCATGATGTTGGCAGCAGGCCTTGGTACGACTGTGACTATTGATACCAATGGGAGCGATGCAGATCAGGCTCTCGTTGCCGTTCAGGCGCTATTCGATGACAAATTCGGCGAAGGTCAATAACCCGCTAGCTGATCCGGCAAGCGCACCGATGTTGTGCTTGTACGGTCAAGGGGCCGCCCACGGATATGCGATTGGGCGCGCTGTTGTCATGGGTGCCACCGCACTTGAAGTGGCACACTATAGAATCCCTGCAGATACAGTGGTTGCTGAGCAAGCCAGATTAACCAATGCGCTTGACACCGCGCGCCGCGAGATGCTCGAGTTGGCGCAGTCGCTGCCCGAAGATGCGCCGCGCGAACTCGGGGCATTACTCAACGTCCATGGCATGCTTTTGTCTGATCCTTTATTAGCTGATCAGGCCCTTTCGCTCATACAAGAAAAACTCTACAACGCAGAATGGGCGCTGACAACACAGGGCCAACTGCTCGGTGAGCAATTTGCATCGATGGAGGACGAGTACCTGCGCGAACGCGGTGCGGATGTTCGACAGGTCATTGAGCGCGTCTTGCATGTACTGGGAGGTTCGCGCCCCATGCTGTCTCTTGAGCGTGTTGGGCAGTCAGGCGATCCTCTTGTTGTGATTGCGCATGACATTTCCCCAGCTGACATGATTCGGTTGCGTGGCGGCCGGTTTGCTGGATTTGCTACGGACTTGGGTGGGCCCACGTCACACACGGCGATTGTTGCCCGCAGTATGGATGTGCCCGCGGTTGTTGGTCTTGGGCAAGTTAGAAACTTAGTGCGCGACGGCGATATGGTTGTGGTCGACGGTGTGCGTGGCACGCTGTTAGTGAACCCGTCCTCAACAGCGCTTGATCAGTATCGTAGTCTGCAGCGACGTTACGCTGAAGAGCGACTTGTTCTCGCTCAACTTAAGGATGTACCGGCTGAGACGCAGGACGGAATTGCTGTGTCCTTGCAGGCAAATATCGAATTACCAGACGAGGCAGAGATCGCGCTCGCGAACGGAGCGACCGGAATTGGTTTGTTCCGCAGTGAGTTCCTTTTTATGGGTCGCAGCGAGTTGCCGACAGAAGAAGAACAGTATCAGGCGTATGCCTCAGTGGTGAAAACCATGCAGCATCGTCCGGTAACGATCCGCACCTTGGACATCGGAGCCGACAAGGCCCTCGACGGAGAGGCTACTGTGGCCACGAATCCCGCGCTCGGTCTGCGAGCGATTCGTTATTGCCTTGCGCATCCTGACTTGTTTGCGACGCAACTGCGCGCAATATTACGAGCGTCGGCACACGGTACCGTCAGAATTTTGATTCCAATGGTTGCACACATGCACGAGGTGCATGCGGCACGTGGGGCCATCGCAAGTGCAATGGTTGAACTCGATGCGAGAGGGCAGTCCTACGCGAAAGATATACAAGTTGGCGCGATGGTTGAGATTCCCGCCACAGCCATTGCCATAGAACCATTCGCGGATGCGCTTGATTTTTTATCTATCGGTACAAATGATTTGATTCAATATACGTTAGCCATTGATCGGGCTGATAATGAAGTTGCTGCACTCTACGACCCGTTGCATCCAGCGATCTTGCGGTTAATCGCCAACGTTATCAACGCAGGTATACGTGTGGGTAAGGCTGTGGCAGTATGCGGTGAGATTGCGGGCGATCCGCAGCTCACACGTTTGCTACTCGGTCTCGGACTTACACATTTTTCAATGCATCCTCAGCAATTACTGTCTGTGAAGAGAGAAATTCTGCGTGCGCACTCTAATGCGTTGCGTGTAAAGGTTGCAACCTCACTGAATCGAGCGAGCTCGATTGATCCAGCATCTTTGAATTAAGTCTGCGTCTGGTCAACGGCCTATAAGGCGACATCACCCGTTTCGCCAGTGCGGATGCGTGTGGTGGACTCAAGATGGGTGACGAATATCTTCCCGTCACCGATCTTTCCGGTCTTTGCCGCTTGTTCAATCACATCAACGGCGCGTTCGACCATTGCATCACTCACCGCAGTTTCAATGCGTAGCTTTGGTAGAAAGTCGACCGTGTATTCAGCCCCGCGATAGAGTTCGGTGTGACCTTTTTGGCGACCGAACCCCTTTACCTCGGTCACGGTTAGGCCTTGTACGCCTAGGCTCGCAAGTGCAATCCTCACTTCATCAAGCTTGAAGGGCTTGATGATTGCAATAACATTTTTCATGGAAGTTCTTCCTAATCAGGTAAGTTGCTGACTGTAGTGCGTAAGCAAAACCCATGCCAGAAACAGTCCGTGATCTTTATTCCTGGACGCACCAATCCGATGCGTCGCCCCTGGCACGGCGATATTCGATGTGCAGACGGCGCTAAAATACGACAACCCTCACTCTATCTGGGAATGTGCGATGCAAAAGAATCCATGGTTTGAAGACTTTCAAAAAAATGTAGCGGAGCTCATCGCACGCAGTCCGGCCGCAGACATTGAACGTAACGTTAAGGCTTTCATGGGTCAGACATTTACGCGCATGGATCTCATTACACGAGAGGAGTTTGATATCCAAGCTGCTCTGTTGGTCAAGGCGCAAGCGCGCATTGAATGTCTGGAAACGCAGCTTCAGGCACTAGAGCACCGCATCTCGGCTCTTGAATCTGGTACGGATTAATACCAGCGGATACTGTCGTTCACTTCGATTGCGCGACTGCTTAAACATAAAGCATGATTGACCCTATTTTTAGGGGGCTTTATGTCACTGGCAATTTTGCTGAGTCGTTCGCTCGCTGGCTTTGATGCTCCACTTGTCCGAGTTGAGACGCATCTAGGGGTGGGGCTGCCGGCGTTTCACATTGTCGGGCTCGCCGATGCTGAGGTCAGAGAAAGTCGGGAGCGCGTTCGTGCTGCGATTCTGACTAGCGGTTTTGCATTTCCAAGCGGGCGCCTCACCGTCAACCTTTCTCCGGCCGATTTGCCCAAAGAATCTGGTCGGTTCGATCTACCTATTGCCTTAGGGGTGCTACTCGTTTCCGGACAGATCGCTGTCGCTCGGCCGGAGCTGCTGTCCACACTTGTACTCGCTGGTGAGCTATCGCTCACGGGTGCACTCGTTCCAACTCGGGGAGCAATAGCATTGGGACTTTCTGTTGCACGAACGCAATGCGGAGCGATACTTATTTTGCCTTGGAGTAATGCCATTGAGGCTTCCCGTATCCCGGCATTAATCGTTCTTGGGGCAAACAATCTGAGGGAGGTTGTCGACTACCTAAACGGTCAGTCAGTGTTGCAAACGCCTACGTACGAAGCAGGTACTGTGGAATCGACCTCCGTTCCATGCCTGTCCGACGTGCGCGGTCAGTTGATGGCTAAGCGCGCACTTGAGGTAGCCGCCAGTGGCGGGCACAGTATGCTTATGACAGGTACCCCAGGTGTAGGCAAGAGCATGCTGGCAAAGCGTATAGTCGGACTGCTCCCGTCGATGTCAGATACACAAGCGTTAGAGCTTGCGGCAATCAATACGTATGCAGGCTTGGATGTGGGAATATCTTTAAAGCGACCTGTGCGCAGCCCCCATCACTCCGCGTCGGCCGCGGCGATCATAGGTGGCGGTACGCGACCCATGCCGGGGGAAGTCTCGTTGGCTCACCATGGGGTGCTGTTCCTGGATGAACTCCCGGAGTTTGATAGGAAGGTGCGCGAGGCCTTGCGCGAGCCCCTAGAAAACGGTTATGTGTGCATTGCACGCGCCAAGGGAATGTGTCAATTTCCGGCAAGGTTTCAGCTTATCGCGACGATGAATTCCTGCCCGTGTGGCTGGAAGGGGCACCCCACGCGTCGTTGTCAATGCTCGGAGGCGCAGGTACTCAGCTACCAATCGCGTGTCTCAGGCCCGTTGCTCGATCGCATTGATTTGTGTGTTGGGCTCATTCAAGAGACTGCGAATTGGCATCAGCACGAAGCCTCTGAACCGTCGACTTCGGTTGCGTCACGTGTACAGACAGCCTGGGACCTTCAGATAGCGCGGCAAGGACTGTTAAATGCCAATTTGCCGGACAGGCTGCTTGAGCAGTACTGCCAACTTAATCAGGACGCTAAATATTTGTTAGCTACGATCATTGAAAAACAAGGATTGTCGGCACGATCCGTACAGCGAGTTAGGCGTGTGGCCCGAACCTGCGCTGATTTGGATGGTTGCGAAACGGTGTCTCGGACCCACGTATCCGAAGCCTACCGATATCGTCCGACGATTGCTGTGCAATAACTAAAAATATGTCATATAATCAAAGGCTTTCCCGCGTATCTGCATCTTGTGTGCGTAGATAAAAAACTGCGGCACGGTGTAGCGGGGGAAGCCCGTAGTAAAAGCAGTACCTAGGTAGTACCGAGAAGTGGCTCTAGGGTAACCAAGACTTGCGATCGTTTGCGGCAATCTAGCGGCGGTTAGACAAGGCACCTTCAGAACACAATTTTAAGTAATAGGAATAGCAATGCCTAAGATGAAGACCAAAAAAAGTGCTGCAAAGCGCTTTCAGGTTCGCGGCAGCGGATCGATCAAGCGGGGCCAGGCGTTTAAACGTCACATCCTGACCAAAAAAACCACTAAGAACAAGCGTCAGTTGCGCGGTTCGGCAGCGGTCGATAAAACCAACGTGGCTTCAGTTAAAGCCATGATGCCTTTCGCTTGATAGGAGATACTAAATGCCTCGCGTAAAACGTGGTGTAACGGCACGAGCCCGTCACAAAAAAGTTATTTCGGCAGCTAAAGGCTACCGTGGTCGTCGCGGTAATGTGTTCCGTATTGCCAAGCAAGCAGTCATGCGTGCTGGTCAATACGCCTACCGTGATCGTCGCAACAAAAAGCGTACATTCCGCGCATTGTGGATTACGCGTATCAACGCAGCTGTGCGCGAGCACGGTGTAACGTATAGCGTGTTTGTTGCCGGACTCAAGAAAGCTGCGATCGAACTCGATCGTAAGGTCCTTGCCGACATGGCCGTGCATGACAAGGCTGGTTTCGCAGCTGTCGTCAATCAGGTCAAATCTGCGTTGGCTGCGTAAGCACCGCGCGATCTATGTGCGAACGGGGCCTGTTGGGCTCCGTTTGCATTTTTAAGCTGTGTTTCCTGAAGGCTTTATAAGATGACTGGATTAGCTACCGACCTGATCGAACAGGCGCGTGCGCAGTTTGACCAAGCTGTCGATGCTGCTGCTCTTGAAAATGCGAAAGCGAAGTTCTTGGGCAAGCAGGGCTCCTTGACTGAAATGCTTAAAGGGCTCGCCAAGCTTGATGCAGAAGCAAAGCGCACCGAAGGTGCGCGTATCAATCAAATTAAGCAGCAGATCGAAGGTCTGCTCAATGCGCGTCGTGCGCAGCTTGCGCAAGCGGAACTAGACGCACGCTTAGCTAGCGAGACGATTGACGTGACCTTGCCGGGTCGAGGACGCGGTAAAGGCGGCATCCATCCTGTTATTCGCACTTGGCAGAGGGTCGAAGAAATTTTCAAGTCGATTGGTTTCGATGTGGCCGATGGCCCCGAGATTGAAAACGACTGGACCAACTTTACCGCTTTGAATAATCCAGAAAACCATCCTGCCCGATCGATGCAGGACACGTTTTACGTTGATATGCATGACGACAAAGGTTTACCTTTGTTATTGCGCACCCATACCAGTCCAATGCAAGTTCGATATGCACGGATGAACAAGCCGCCGATCAAAGTCATCGCGCCAGGACGTACGTACAGAGTGGACAGCGACGCCACGCACTCACCGATGTTTCACCAGGTCGAGGGGCTGTGGATCGATGAAAACATCTCATTTGCAGATCTGAAAGGTGTTTACACCAACTTCCTCCAGTGTTTCTTTGAGACGGACGACTTAGTATTGCGTTTTCGTCCTTCGTTTTTTCCGTTCACTGAGCCATCGGCTGAGATCGACATGATGTTCACCTCTGGTCCGAACAAAGGTCGTTGGTTGGAAATTTCTGGTTCGGGTCAGGTGCATCCGGATGTTGTTCGAAACTTTGGTTTGGATCCCGAGCGATACATTGGATTTGCGTTTGGTTCTGGATTAGAGCGCTTAACGATGTTGCGTTACGGCGTGAATGATTTGCGTCAGTTTTATGAAGGCGACCTGCGCTTCTTGCAGCAGTTCAACGATTAATTTGTTTCAGACTGATACGGTTCACCATGCAATTTCCTGAATCCTGGCTACGTACGTTGGTAAATCCTGACATCACCACGGATGAGCTCTCACATCGGCTCACGATGGCAGGTCTTGAAGTCGAAGAGACCAATCCCGTTGCAGCTGCCTTTACGGGGGTTGTCGTTGCTCGTATCGTTAGCGCCGAGCCACACCCCAACGCAGATAAATTGCGCGTCTGTCAGGTTGATGCGGGCGCTGGCATGCTGCTCCAGATCGTTTGTGGCGCACCAAATGCTGCGGCGGGGATCAACGTTCCTCTTGCAACCGTTGGTGCGGTGCTTCCAGGCAACGTGAAGATTGGCGTCGCGAAGATGCGCGGGGTTGAATCATCTGGCATGCTTTGCTCTGCACGAGAGCTTGGCTTGTCACAGGATCATGATGGCCTGTTGATTCTGGATTCGGGTCTTGTGCCAGGCAGCGATATTCGTGATGCCTTGGACCTGGATGACACGCTCTTCACCTTAAAGCTGACACCCAATCGCGCAGATTGTCTGTCAATTTTGGGGGTCGCACGTGAAGTATCGGCCCTAACGGGTGCAGAGCTAAAGGCTCCAGCCATTCCATCTATTAAGGTGTCCATTCCCGACAAACTTCCCGTGACTGTCAGTGCGCCAGATCTATGCGGCCGCTTTGCTGGTCGTGTCGTGCGCGGCGTGAATGCGCGTGCACAATCTCCCGAATGGCTTGTGCAGCGCCTTAAACGGGCAGGGCAGCGCTCTGTCAGCGCCTTGGTGGACATATCGAATTATGTGATGCTTGAGCTCGGACGTCCGACTCACGTGTTCGACCTCGACCGCATGCCGGAACAAAAAATAGAAGTGCGCTGGGCACGTGAAGGTGAGTCTCTTACTTTGTTGAGCGAGCAGACGATCAAGCTTGATCCGTCCATGGGTATCATCGTCAGTGGCGACCAGCCGGAAAGTCTTGTGGGCATTATGGGTGGCTTGTCGACGGCTGTGACCCTGGATACGGCCAATATTTATGTGGAGGCCGCTTTCTGGTGGCCGGAATCCATTGCGGGTCGTGCGCGCAAACTCAAGCTGAGTTCTGAGGCGAGTCATCGCTTTGAGCGAGGTGTCGATTTTCAACAGATACCCGAGCACTTAGAAATAATTACAGGGCTGATACTAGAGATTTGTGGCGGGCAGGCCGGCCCGATTGACGATCAGCTGGTGAACATGCCTCAGAGGCAGCCTGTCACCATGCGTTTGACGCGTTGCCAACGTGTGTTGGGTATCCCAGTTTCGCACGAACAAGTGTCAACCACGTTTTCGCGTCTTGGTTTCGCGTTTAGCTCGACACCTGACCAGTTCGTTGTCACGCCTCCTTCGTACCGGTTTGATATTGCAATCGAAGAAGACCTGATTGAAGAAGTGGCACGGATTGTTGGGTTTGACAATATTCCAGCAAACCCGCCCATGGCAGCAGCCGTGATGCGACATGCACCTGAGGTCGAGCGTTCGGCCCACGCCATTCGGGCTGACATTGCAGGTCTGGATTATCAGGAAGTGATTAACTTTTCATTTGTTGAAGCTGCGTGGGAACATGACATGCTTGGGGTAAAGGATCCGATAGGACTTCTTAACCCAATCGCTAGCCAGTTAGCAGTGATGCGCACCTCTTTGTTGCCGGGCTTGGTGGCAAACATCCGCTATAACGCGAACCGCAAGCAATCTCGCGTCCGTGTGTTTGAACTCGGAAGAGTCTTCAAGCGAGACGCACAGATTAAAGATGGTCCTTTATCGGTGGCAGGTATTGATCAACCCCAAAAGCTGGCAGGTGCCGCATGGGGCAGTGCGATGCCTGATCAGTGGGGTCTACCATCCAGGAATGTTGACTTTTTTGATGTTAAGCGTGACGTTGAAACATTACTCGATGCCCGTTTAGTCGATCTGCGTTTTGCGCCTCTCTCTCACCCCTTGCTACACCCCGGTCGTAGTGCAGAGATTTTGCTAGACGGTAAGAGCATCGGCTTAATTGGAGAGCTGCATCCGAAGTGGGTACAAGAACAAGAACTCGGCACACCGCCTGTTTTATTCGAACTCGCCTACGACCCTTTGCGTAAGATCCCAATGCCAAAAGTAAAGGAGCTTTCAAAGCAACCTACGGTGCATCGCGATTTGGCTATATGGGTTTCTACCGATAAAACTGTACAGGCCTTATTGGATACTATTCAGAATACGATTTCTACAGACTCGACTTTGAGCGTTGTTCAGGATGTGCAGCTGTTTGACCAGTGGAGAGACCCCTCCAAACAGGCGACACATGAAAAGAGCCTTGCTTTCCGTATAACTTTGCAAGACACTGAGGTCACGCTGGATGACGCACGCGTTGATGGATGCGTCGCAAAAATCCGTCAGGCTTTAGAATCGGACCATCAAGCACGTCCTAGATAGTCTTGGCATAGTAGCCACTTAACGTTTTAAAATTGATCTAACTTATGACTGAACCTCGCACACTGACCAAAGCAGAGCTCGCTGAGCTCCTGTTCGATCGCGTTGGGCTGAACAAACGCGAGGCCAAGGACATTGTTGATACGTTTTTTGAAGAGATTCGTGACGCCTTAGCGCGAGGCGAGCCGGTAAAGCTCTCCGGATTTGGAAACTTCCAGGTTCGTCACAAACCACCTCGTCCTGGGCGCAATCCCAAGACCGGCGAAACGATACCAATCGCTGCTCGTCGCGTGGTGACATTTCATGCTAGCCAAAAGCTCAAAGGAGCTGTTGAAAATCCAGAGCAGCCGACAATTTAATTGTTGTACGGCCTCACTACCGACTTTCGTATTAAGCTCAGGTTATGACGATTTCAGACACGCCATTCGTATTGCCGCCGATTCCGGCCAAGCGTTACTTCACAATTGGTGAGGTGAGTGATTTATGCGGCGTTAAGCCACATGTACTGCGCTACTGGGAGCAAGAGTTCACACAACTCAAGCCGGTAAAGCGTCGTGGTAACCGGCGGTACTACCAGCATCATGAGGTTTTGCTTATTCGCAAAATACGTGAGCTGTTGTACGAGCAAGGTTTTACGATCAGCGGAGCACGTAACCGTTTGGGTGAAGGGCGCGAAGTGCCGCAGCAAGACCCGGATGCCGCAGTTCGATTGACGGCTCAGGAGTTGAACTCTTTACGTGCGGAACTAAACAGTATTCGCGACATGTTGGTTCATGCCCAGAATAGGCACGCAGTGCCAGGGCAACTGAAGCTCGGCTAAGCATTAGTCGCTCGGCAGGACCTGATTGGCTCTGCTATACTTTCAATCTTTCGGGGCGTAGCGCAGCCTGGTAGCGCACTTGCATGGGGTGCAAGGGGTCGCGAGTTCGAATCCCGCCGTCCCGACCAGCAATATCAAGGGGTTAGCTTTCAAAAGAAGCTAACCCCTTTTCTTTGATTCATTTTATCGTCTGCCTGCTGACCGTTTACGCTCTTTGTTGACTTACTGCTCAGGTTGAACGCCTTTGTCATACAGCTGTGAAATATATGATTTCGTGTGCGGACCACCATCAACACTCAGAGCGGCACCATTGACATAGGCGGCACGGGGAGAGGCGAGAAATACAACGACATTGGCGATATCTTGCGGAACCCCCCACTTTTGCCCAGTCGGCATTGCTGCCAATTCATGCGTACTCCGTAAATTAAGTGCTGATTTCTCTTCCCACTGACCGCCTTTTGCCTGCCCCTCCCAAAGTCTAAAACGTTCCTCTGATTTGACAACCCCAGGCACCACACAATTCACGCGTATTGCAAATTCGGAAAGTTCAGACGCAAGATCAATTGAAAAACGAATTTCTGCAGCTTTTGCTGGACCTGTACAACTTGATCCTGGAGGAAAGTTTCCTCTGAGTGCAGTACGACCAGAAATGTTGATGATAGACGGAAAGCTCGATTGCTTGAGTAAGGGCAGCGCACGTTGTGAAACACGAAACTGTGCAAAAAAATTGATCGCCATTCCATCCTG
>JACCED012440517.1_pt1 | contig 19535 bp, 28 predicted proteins | sample 7455021 | NCBI WGS metagenome assembly JACCED01 (sample SAMN15323456, study PRJNA562643) | freshwater metagenome | isolation source: river surface water | place: USA:Blue River Watershed | collected 2017-08-19 | reverse complement strand
GCAACTGTGCTTTGATCTCAATCATGGATTGACTTACATCTGCAATCCCTTGACAAACTTTGGCGACTTGAGCCTGCCACTTCTCGATATGCAGTGGCTCTTTTACGCCGCTTCTTTTTACAACTGTAATCTGCGTCATTCTACTCTCGTTCTTAGATTTTTTTACTGCTTATGCTATTTGTTTTTGTTGGTACTGCCGTTGAATCATTAACTCTAGGTTGTTATTTACAACAGTGTCAGGAGTCCAATTCAGTATATATTTTGTTTGATCAACTAGGACTAAATTATGCCCACTTTTGGTCAAAACCAAGTCTACAGACTTGATATCTGCATGGTCCAGCAAAGTTACAGTATACAGAATTCCTAGTCCTCTTGCAACTTCACAATAGATATCATCACTCAAAAGCTGCCAGGGATCTGGCCAGGTTTCTGCGTCATCCCAATGTAGATAGTAAGGTTGCCACGGTGCGCGAAACCACCAACGGTTGATTTCGTCTAGAGCAGGTTCTACTGATAAGGTTTGGCAATGACTACGTAACTGGTTCCAGCTGGCCAGTCTGTCGCCAAAAGTTTTAGGCCACATCAAAATAGATTGGTAACAACGTAGGCCATGCTGCCTGAAATCGCAGCATTGGTGGAGATATAATTTACATAGATTGTAGAATCAATTTGACTGACCGAAAGAGTTATTCCTGTGCTGTCGTTTTCTACAAAATTGTCATTGTAGACCAGATTGCCTGTGGTACTGCCAGCGGCCACGTTCAGCGTGCCTGTACGATATGCTGTGCCTCTGATTATGGTGTAATTTACACTAAATGCTTTGGTGGTAGCAAGATCTTGTGTGAATATGATAGCAGGTGCGGCCACGTTATCCAGCAATTCTGTCACGATTGGCGGCGGAATCAATTCTGAAAATTCTGTAAGTATTTCAGTATTGCCGATCTCTGGAGCACCGTCTTCCAAGGTACCATTACCAATATACAATCTGCGTGTGTCCACACTCCAGCCTAACTCTGCGCCAGCTAATTGTGGTAGATTTTCTTGCAAACCCTTGCGGTTTGTGATCCTTGAAATTTGTACTATGGCCACTTTTGAAGTCCTTGAATTCTATCCAGTATTTAGTTGGTTAGGCCAGTAGGTAATATTGCTCCAACCTACGCCACCAAGCGTCTGCCCAATGATCAAAATCTGCTTTTTCCAGCACAAATTCCTGATATTCTGGTCTAGCTGTGGGGCGTCCTTGGGCGTCAACTGGGGGTTTAACACACATCAATACCACACCTTTGCGTATGTTGGTACCATAGACTTCGTTGTGTGCCAGAGCATAGGCCACCAGTTGTAAAAAATAATCTTCAATCCACTCGCGCCGCTTGGGCTTGTTGGTTTGCTTGTAATCCAAGATACTTTCTTCATTGAGATGTATTCCAGCACCATCGCTGGTACCAGCATATAGTTTGGGAAAGTACAAGGGTATTTCTACACCCCAGAATTCTGACACATTTTTCAAACCATCTTCGATCACAGCCTGTGCCATGGCATGACTGGCCCAGCCAAATGGGTTCGACCCCTGGTCACGCAACTCACCGGTCTTTACATAATGCTCAAGATAGGTGTGCATTCTAGTGCCACGATTTGCTGCTTCGGTGGTTATGGCCTGTGCTTGGGCATGTCCTACACGATTGCGCCACTCTTGCAAGGCTTGTTTCTTTTCTTCAGGCTTGGTTTTTTCAAGTATGGTAGTGACACTGGGCAACTTGCCGCCGGGGGTGTCATACAGTCTGCGACCGTCTTCTGTTACTCTGTTAAGAGGTTGATAATCAAACTTGGGATTGTACAAATTAAACTCGGAAACTTTCTCCGCAACCACAGCGGTCTTTTTCGTTAGGATTTACAAATTCAAAACCTTCATTGAGTCCTTGACGCACATAGTCTACTGTGATGCCATCCACGATAGGCAAGCTCTTAGGGTCTACTACGATTTTGAATGATGATTGTTCAAACACTTGATCTGTGTCAGCAGGTTGATCCACATACTCCAACACATAAGCCAGTCCGCTACAACCAGTGGTTCGTGTGCCTATGCGAATGCCAATACCGCTACCACGGCGTGATAGATTTTGTTGAATCTTTCGAGCCGCTGCATCAGTGACACTAATCATTTGGATGTTTTTTTCTATAATCTTCTATGGCTGCCTTAATAGCGTCTTCCGCAAGGATTGAGCAATGAATCTTAACCGGCGGGAGCGCGAGTTCCTCTGCAATTTGAGCATTCTTAATTGCGCCAGCCTGCTCCAGCGTTTTACCCTTGACCCATTCGGTGACAAGTGAGCTCGAAGCGATCGCCGACCCACAGCCATAAGTTTTGAATTTCGCATCCTTGATAATTCCATCTTCTACTCGTATTTGCAGTTTCATTACATCACCACATGCGGGTGCGCCGACCATGCCGGTACCCACATTGACGTCGCCTGCATCCATTTTACCCACGTTGCGTGGATTTTCATAATGATCAATTACTTTTTCTGAATAGGCCATCGTATACTCCTTTGTTTATTATAACATGTTAATTGAGTATTTACAACAGGTTTGGTTGGACTACATGCGCCGTTTCATGGCCTGTTTGGCATTGGCATCGACCACAGCCCGTGCTTGATCCACACTCATGCCAGTTACTTCTTCGGTATTGCCTTTGAATCGAACCACCTTGCTGTTTGGTTCCAAGGGTTCCAACACGTTTTTCAGCGGATCTCGAGAGATCATGTCAGCAAGATTGTCTGGGGTCACATTGATGCCTAGACTTTTTGCTGTTTCAATGAATGCGTCTTGACTGATCTGTGCAGAAGCATTTTCATCTTCGGCTCGATCTTTGAGAAAGGTCACCAAGGCCAAGAGCTTTTCATCGCTCTTTACACTATTGTCAAGAGCGAACTCACGGATCAACATTATCTACGACCGCGACCCAAAGTGGCAGCCGCTGGCTCTTCTTCTGGTTCTTCGATGTCTACGTCAGTGACATCAATTTCTTCTTCACCGGGCGCAGGTAACTCGGCTGGCATTTCGGCTCCTAAGTCTGCACCCATGTCAGCACCTGGCACGACAGGAGCTTGTCCTGTGACCACACCCAAGGCAGCTTCCAACTGTGTCTTGGCGCCTTGTAGGTTTTGCAACAAACCGGCTAGAGCGGCTGTGGCGTCGGTGTTGAACTGCATGGCCTGATCTGTACCAACTTCATTCTTGATCTGATCAACCAAGGCTGGCAGGTCTTTGAACTGCATGGCACTGATCTGTTCGCTCATTTTCTGAACTTGATCAACCATGTCCTGGCTGGCCAAAACAACTTGAGCCTGTTGCACTTCACTGGCTTCTTTGAGACGTTGTTTCAGACTGCGACGACCTTCCATGGCAGGTTGCATTTTTCTTTTTTGCAATTCTGCTTTTTTGGTAGTAAGATCTCTTTGTTCCTGGTCGATCTGTTTGAGTTCGTCGTCGATCTGGCGCTGTTGTTGTTGACGTGCCAAGGTTTGCTGAGCTGCTAATTTTGCAGGATCTGCGGTGGCTGTGGCAGCTGTGGCCAAGGCCTGTTCCATGACCACTAATTTTAAATAAGCAGGATTTTGTTCACTGCTGTGGAATTCCGGAGTTCTGCGGTGTTCGGCGATGAGAGCACGCACACGCTTGAGCATGCTTTTGGCTCGATCAGCTGAAATCGTATCAAAATTTAGGCCTTGACCAAAGTAGCTTTCAAATACTTTAGCGGCTTGTTTTGTTGGGTTGGCCACGGCCAATTCGTTGAGTTTCATTGTTAAATCCTCGTTGTTGACTGTATTTAGCCCAGGCAATACATTTGGCAAGTTGATTTTCTACTTGCTTTCTGCGTATGATTTTGGTTTCTAGTTTGGTGGCCACCGGGTCACGAAATTCCCAGCGGCGGCTGCGTTCAGCCAAAGCAGTCCGCACTGCGATATCATTGTTCAAGGACGTGAGCTTGCGGTCTAATTCTTGTAGCTCGCGAGCCAGGTTGTAGGCTTGATTTTTGTCGGCTATGCACCAGCTGAGTGCGCTACGAGTAGTGGAAAATATTCCTACGTCTGTGGCACCACAATGCACTCTAAATCCAGGCGGTTCTGACACTATTCGGTAGTGACCAAAAACTTCGTAAACTCCGTCAGCATTTTGCCAAATAACATTGGGCATGAGATCTCGAAATTCCTGGCGGAACATCCGTTCTACTTCGCGTTCGGAAATCATTTTAATACGTAGTTTGTGATAAGATAAACTGTGGTAGCACCCAGAGCACTTATGATGCCAATACCCCAGGCTATGAGTTGATCTGTGCGTTTGTCGCTCATGCGTTGGACCATGTCATGCACTTCGCGCAGGAGAGTGTCTAAATGATTGATTTTGCCTTCCACATGCTCAAATCTGGCTTCCAGCTGATTGTAGCGTTCAGCACACAATTCCACGTGTGCTTCCAGGCTTTTCTTTTCGATGTCAGTAGCGTCACTCATAGCTTATTATTTATCGGCAAAGATGCGAACCAGATGTTCTGGCGCGGACCTTGTGTGCAAAGATACGGTTCAATGTCTGGGTCGTTATTGAGTTCTCTCAACATGGGCACACCTTCGGCATCAATGCGCAATATTTCGCAAGGATCTGAATCAGAACCAAACGCACCATCGCGGTCAGTTTCAAATTCAAACATCCATCGGGTGCCTGTGGAATCCTGCACAGGTTCTGTGAGTTCAAACAACTGGGTGCGCAGGCCCAAGATCTGTGTCAAGGTCTCCCAGTTTCGTTGTTGATTGCGGCTGCGGTCCCAGGTGTCTTGATCGCGTATACGTTGTCCTGCGCGATCTGTGAATGGCATGCGTGTTACTTTGAAGTGTCCTGTGACACCTGTGGCCGTGATATCGAACAAGGTCTGGCAAGCATATCTCATGGTTGTTGCCGTCCTAGTTCGTACATGATTTCAACCTGCTCGCACAGGCGGTTTAATTCTTCGTTGTCTCTGCGTGCTTGAAATATGTCCACCCAGCGTTTTTGTTGTTCTAGTTCGGCCAACTCTTGTTGTAAAGTAGGATCTTGCCAGTGCAGTTCTCTATCCTTTTGACCGGGTCTGCGAGCATACACTGTGCGGCCCCCGTCGGGACTTTCAAATATGGTAACTTCTGTTATTTTGCTGACCTGCATGTTGTATTTACTACAAAGCCCCTTGCGGGGCCTTGTTTATTGCTGACTTACAAACCGGTTGAGTTCTTCGGCCTTACTGATAACATCCGTTGTGGATGGAAAATCAGGCAGGGTTGGAAACGGTTTGGGATCTCGCGGCGCAATTTCATTGTGATATACTTCACGACTGGCGTGCCATTCTTGCAGTTTGCTTTCGCGACTTTGATACACTGGCGTGCAGAGAATTTCGTTGGCCAGCTTGAGAAGTTCGAGACGGATCTCGTAGGGTGATTTGCTCATGATATACTCCTTTCTGTGTGTATGTGTGTGTAACACGAGCGTAGCTGTTGCTACAAGAATATTTAGTGACGTTCACGACGTTCAATAAAAAAGCCCCTTGCGGGGCTTTTTGATAATCCAAAGTATGGATTAAGATGTTGCGAGTTTGAAACCGGTGCTTGCGCAGGAATCTAATTGATAGCCTGTGTAGGTAATGTTAGCAGCTGCCAAGAACAACGCTGTGTCTGTTGTTGTTGGAGGATTTGCAGCGCTGTTACCAAATGCGCCAGTTGGGAAAATACCAAAGCTGATTTGTGTGCCATCAACTTGATACATAGCAACTGTACATGTCTGTTGCAGAGCTTGAATAACGTTGGAAACGTACTCGTTTACGTCTTGTTGAGCAGCAACAGTAACGTTGGCTGTAACGCTGTAGAAGTCAAGTTTTGGACCTTGGAAGTTTACAGGTGTTGCGGCTGTGCTTGCGCCAGCTGCTACAGGGTTGCGAACGTCGGTTGCAAATACTGGTTGTGCGCCACCAGATACGGGGGTAATATAAGCCATTTTAAATCTCCTTAATATATGGTCTCAAAGGACCTAATAATATTTACCTTTTGGGCAAAAAAACCGGAGTTAGGTGGCCAAATTGGGGTTGTTTAGGATACGATTTCCTGCACTGAAGCCAAATCTATTGACCAATTTGGCGCGGCCCGCAGGAGTGGCCAGGACCCAGCCCTCTTGTCCAGGTTGCTGGCGATCCAATTGTTCCAGCATGTCAGTCTTGATTTCGTGCAACAACAAGAATGCTGTGAACGCGGCAGTGATGCCCTCCATGTTGCTTCTGGGGCTTTGCAGATATTCTACGATGTTGGCAAACTTTCTGGGTGTCACATTGGTCTTGAGCCAGGCACCAAAATCCGGCAGGAGATTGTCATAGTTCGTGGTGATCCTGCTGTTGATGTAACGTTTGCACAACTGTGGCAAGTCACTGAGTTGAGCAGCTCGCAGTTCTGCAGGATTGAACAAGCCGTCTATGGCCGAGGCATTGGCGTTGACCACTTGTTTGAGTTGCTGGATCAGCTTTTTGTCAGGCACCACATTCTTGATGTCCTTGACTGTGGGTTCTATGATCAACAAGCCGGGCACAGGTTCAAGATTCACATGGTGTATGGGTTCGGCGGCCGCATCTGGGGACCGGTATCTGGTGTGTGCAGCTATTCCCACTTCGCTGGTGCCAATGCGTTCTCCTAACTTACTGGCCGCTGGTATTTTGTATTCCACAAAGTTGGGCTTGAAAACATAAGCACCAGCTTCCTCGGGCGGAGTCTCTGTGAACAATAAGTCACCCAGGATATAACCTTTGAAGTTTTCAGGTGTAGCAGCACGCAACATGGGAAATAATTTTTGGTATATGGCGATCAATCCGCCACGTTCGCCGCCACGCATGTTCATGATTCTAGCGATCTGTTCTGGCGTAGTGGCCAAGCCATCGTATCCTTTGGCCGTGAATCCCGACTTGTCGGTAAGCACGAATTCACCTGTGGGCTTGCGGCCCCAGATGATGGCAGGTTTGCCGTCCCACTTGACTGTGGTTGTCTTTCTAGTATCTTCTGCGGCATGCTGGATTATGTCCAAGGCTTCACGTACACCACGTGTGCCACGTTCAAATACCAAGTCTTCGATATGTTCTATTCTGGGATTGGACGCTTCCATGATGGGTTGCATACCTTGATTCACGATACGATCTCTGAGCCGTGACAGGAAATAAGTGTCACTGACAGGTTGATACAGCTCGGCACTTTCCAAGAATGGCAGGCCTTCACGTTTCATGTGTTCGCGAAAGTCAGCCAGTTTTTCTTCTCTGTTAGGGTCTGTGCTGAGTGCTTGTAATATGCTTTCCACACTTGCCAAGTCTTGGCGTGTGGCTGTTTTGTTCAACAACATCTTGGCCACTGCATCTGGATCATCGGTGATGATTTTATTTGTGGCACGATCGGCTATGCCAGCAATTTGGTTTAATTTGTAGCCCATGCTCTTGGCTATGCTGTTCATGAGCACGTTGCGCTCTTTGCCTTTGTACTTTGAGTCTGCGGGCATGGCTCCTAGCACAAACTTTGACCAAGGCACATTCTGCAAAAACATGAAATCTGTCTGCACGAATCCTTGATCAGGACGACCCGTGATCGGTGTCTTAAAATGCACAGCGGTTCCGCTTTTACGGATCCATTCTTCTGGACGGAAACCATGGCTCTGTGCCCAGCGTGTGAGTTGCGCTACCATTTGTTCTTTGGTGACTTTGTTGCTGTCTACAGCAATATCCAGGTCACCTGATGTGGATTTGATACCGGTGCTGCCCAGAGTGTTGTTTTGCAAGTCTAGTCCAGGAACCAGTTCTTCCAACCAAGCCAAAGTAGGTTTGACATCAGTTTGATTGATGCGCTGTGTGACTGAGCGGCCGTCGGCATCTTTAAAAACGTTACCGCCTTCGGCTATGATCTTCATGCAGGTTTAAATCCCATGATCATGAGCATGGCATCTACAGCCGGCACACCAGTGCTTTTGACATCAGCGGCATTATTGGTGAAACCAGCCCTTACTGATCCTCCAACAGTTTGCAATGATTGTATTTTATCTTTGAATTTTGGATCGGCTATTAACGCATCTTTTATCTGATCTGCGTTTTCAGTACCGCCGGCTCCTGCAACTGCACCAGTTTCTTCTCCACCAGCAGCGGGTTTAGCACCACCAGCCTGTGCAGCAGTATGTTGTGCAACTCCGGCGGCCAAGGTCAACTTGTTCCATAAATCTTTTTGTGCGGCAGCTGTGTCGTTGGCAGGATCAACTATTTTTTTAATCAAGTCGTCAATTTGTTGAACATTCTGTAGTCGGCTGTATTGCATACCTGCCAGCATGTTTTTTTGTACAAATGCTTTTAGGGCCTGTTCGTAACTGGGAATCAATGTGTCGGGGGTGACACCTTCTCTTATGCCAGCTTTGCGCATCTGTTGTATCTGTTGCACATAATTTAAAAGTTTTTGCGCTTCAGTCTTACTCAACCCAACAAGAGCTGTTTGCAATTCTGGCATGGTCATTTGAGGACCGGCCACACGTTGTTTGGCTGAACGATAGGCTGTGCTTGTAGCAGCTGGCATGCCTGCTATGGCACCGGCTGTGCCTCCTACCGCACTGGACACAGCACCCGGTGCGGCTTTGACAGCACGTATGCCTGCCTGTGCGGCTTTTTTATAACCTTGTCCAACCTGTTTTGCAAATTGCGGAGCCAATTGTGCTCCTTGTTTGATCTGTTGACCCAGTGCCGACGCCCCTTGTTTGATACTGGATCCTAGACCACGCCAGTCTACTTCCGTGACCTGGCTGGGTTGTTCTGGCTGTTTGAGTGCGTTCATGGTGGCCTGTGGTCCCACACGTTGCGACAGAATTGTAGCTACAGCATTGAGTTTCTTGTTGTCCAAGGACTGTACTGTGGCAAACAAATCTTGTGCCCGTTTGGCAGTTGATTTGGTTTTGGCCGTGGTTGCAGCGTCAGTGGCTGTGCTTGCAGATTGTGTTGTTGCGCCCCCTTTGCCGGGTTGTGTGTATGTGCCACCTTGGCTCTTGGCCCATTGCACACTGTATTGTTGCCATGCGCGATACATTTTATCTGCCAGCGCACTGGTCTGTTGATCCATTCTAGCGGTTTTATAGCCTTGGGCTATGTCTTTGAATGGACTGGCAATAGCACTGCCAAAATTTTTAACGCCGGACACAGTTTTACCACCCATGTAACCAAGTACGTCACCTACGCCTTCGTCTAGTTTTTGTTTGTGTGTGATCTCATGAATTTGCATCGGTCTTCCTTACTGTGCGTGTGAACTTGCCAGGATCTCGTTGATTGATGGCATTCAACAGTTTGCGCTTCAAGTTTTCAGCCTGGTCAGGTGCGTAAGCCACATCAATTTGTTCCAACAAGCGTATGGCTGACGCAATCACGTTGCTGGCACGAGTTTCTATAACGTGGCGCTGATCGCGCTCGATGTACATGGAATCTAGTTCTTCTAATAAGCTTCGTGTTTTTTTCTGCATTTTGGGCCAGGACCTTTTTATTATTTATTCTATTATAGCACATACTGTCCTTAAATACAAGATGGATACATTTTGCGTTTTGCCCTGGTATAGTCTAGAACTACCATGGAATTCTCCTTGTTGTTTACTTCCTAAAAATGCCAATATTACCCAAGTTAAGCAAGACCTATTGGCTGGAATTAAATCGTCGGCCTGCACAAAATGTTGGCAAATTGAATCAAGCGGAAGCAAAAGTAGAAGACAGTTAGAAAACGCATTTTTGGATTATAAACTTGGTCGAGATTTAGAAAAAATTCAAGAGGATTGTAAAACAAAAACAATTGACCCACTGGTTTATCAAATACAAACCAGTAACCTTTGCAACCAAGCCTGTGTAACTTGCAATAGTAAATCATCGTCTAAATGGGCAGAAATTGAAAGAAAAATGAAGTTGATTCCAAAATCAACCTTTAAACTTGCAATATCAGATATCAATGTTAATTATACTACAGCCCGACGCATAGAGTTTGTGGGCGGTGAACCATTTTTTGATCCTACCACTTTTCAAATATTAGACTTGTTGATAGAACACAACAACACTGATTGTTTTATATCAGTGGTAACCAATGGTAGTATTTCACTCAGTGATCACCAACTAAACATCCTATCAAAATTTACAGATTTACATATTTGCATAAGCGTTGACGGAATAGGTCCTGTATTTGAATACCTACGCTGGCCGGCCAAGTGGCCCACTTTGCTTGATAATATTGAAAAATATAAAAAAATTACAAAAAATATTAGTATTTCTTATACTATAAGTTCTCTTAACATTTTGTATTATCAACCCACAATTGACTGGTTTCAAAAACAAAATCTAAGATATAATCATAATATTGTCACTTATCCTAAGTGGATTAGTTTAAGTAGTACACCAGTGGAAATAAAAGAACTGTTACGTGATAATTCTTTTACGTCTGCATGGGCAGAGATTACTGGAAAAGAAACTGACCTGGTCGAGTATCAACAACTGCTGACAAAACAAGATCAGGCTAAAAAAATCAATATTAAAGATTACTTGCCAGAGATTTGGCAAATTCTCAATGATTCTGCTAATGCTGGCAAGTAATCTTTCCAGTCATATAAACTTTTTCAAACGTCAGAACAGTATTTCATGACTGTTTAATTTGACCCAACAGTTGTTTGAGTTTGGCACTTTGAACATCGGCTGTGATTTTGCCAGTGTCAATTTCTTGATTTCCTTCAAAGGCGGGTTCGGTGTGTAAACGAGTTTGTGCTTTGATAGTGCTAAGTATGTCAGGTTTTTTAAATGCATTCCCAGGACCTGCTTCTTCTCCGGGATCTGTGATGCGCATGGTTTCAATGTTGTAATCCAAGTCAATCTTTTGTCCTACACCTGTTGAGCTACGACTCTTCATACATTGAATCTGATACTTGCCACGTTCACGCATGGCTCTCGAAGTAAAGATACCAAACACGTTGTCTGCGGTATTGATCTTTGAGATACCGCCCGAGATGTGGCTGTGATCGAACTCTATCTCTTCCACCGCACTACGATTCAACTGACTTGCTGTTACAAACAACACATTAAGTTCTTTGGCCAAGTTACGCAATTCTTCTGACACATACTTGTCTTTGACGAAAAGATCATTGGGACTGACCTTGGCACTCACAGGCATCAACAAGTCCAAATAGTCACACATGATAAAATCAACTTTCAATCCTGTCTGCACTTGCACCTCCTTGACATAACTGCGGATGTCGTTGATGTTGCTCTGTGCCGGCAAGGCCTTGATCCTATACTGTCCGGCTTTCTTGCTCACAAGTTTGACCTTGAGTTCAGTTTGATCAATGTCCTTACGGATTTCTTTGGTGCTCATACCTGCCAACATAGCATCGGTTCTTAGGGCACACAGTTCTTCACTAAGTTCTAGACTGATATACACACCAGACAGTCCAGCCTGTAGCCAACTCAATGCTATGTTCATCATCACAAGACTTTTACCACTACCACTTCCGCCTGCAAATATGTTGAGTTCACCGCGGCTGAATCCACCATACAGAATCTTGTCCATCTGTGGCCAACCTGTCGATACCTGTCCGCCCGAGTTGAAATATTTGTTGATACGAGCTTTGGGATCGGCCCAGTAATCTGTGCCCATGTCTTTGGTCAAAGATATTTGTACTGCATCCTTGATCAGTTTCTCCACCGGATCATACTCGCCTTTTTCCAACAAGTCAGCTGACTTCAAGATGGCACGTTCCAGTTCTTGACGCCGAGTAAAGCCCTCAAACTCGTCCATGAACCACTCAAAGTGTCCTTCGTTGAGATCTGGAATATGATTTAATGTAATTCCAGTTGAGGCTCGAATCTGTTCGGCAGTGGGCAAGGTCTTGTGTTCGTCGCTGTGTTTAGCAATAAACTCAGCCGCAGGTCTCAAACTACGATCAAAGTTTTCTGGATTGTAGATGTTCTGCACCCGCACATAACTTTCTGCGTCCTGCAACATCATTTCTAAAAACAGTTTTTGTACGTCTAACGAATAGTCTTTTATCATAATCAAGTATAGTAATTAGTTGGTTTGTGTGACACGTTGTTATATTTGTTTTGTATGTTTATTACATCGTTCCAGTTGGCAAATGTATCAACATCGATTGACCAGGTTCGTTGTGTTTCATCTAGCCCGTTGACCAATTCATACACATAAATTGTCCATGCCACCAACCATGGATCAAACCTATCCTGGCATTGCCACTGTGAGATCAATTCCGACACAGTGGTTGGCACCGACGGCAAATTCAAGGGCAACACCATCTGTTGTTTCCAATAGTTTTCAAAAAAAGTCACTTGTGTGTCGACCAATTTTATACCCAAACAATGTTCGACCCGAGACCGATCAGTTAAATCCCAAAAGTCATAGCAAGCATAACTGGGCTTTTTTTTAATCAAATGCTGATGCCATTCTTTGATATGAATAAAATAATTGTCAACCAAATTTGGAATCTTGTTTGTGAGCTTTTTAAAACATATATTATACAACACATTACCTATGTGTGTATAGGGATATAGAGCCACTGTTTTGGCATTCGGAAAGGTGTTCTTGATCAGCAGTTGATCATAGCAATGTGTTACCACCACTGTATGAGCATCCAATTTTTGTATCCACTGTTCCCAATCCGACCTGCCATCTATGGCCAAAACCATCGGATGAAGATCCGTGTCATTGCGAAACCTGGCTTCAGACACGATGTGTGTGGCGGCATACAATCTTCCAAGAAAGTTGCCAGCACAGCCTTCAAGATGACTGATCACAAGTTGAACTTGTTCTTTATTATGTATGCCCATGTTTTATGCGTTTTTGGCCCAGGATGAGTTTGATCTTCAGCTTTGTCCAAGAACCCGGACCAGGTGAAACCTAACAAATCGTCGTGTTTGTAACTATCAATCACAAAGCAAAGCAGGTTGTCTGGAACTACAACGGGTGCGGTATTGTAGTTGAATTCTCTAAGTTGCAGTATGACCTTGCCCGAAGAAATAGGAGTGCGCAAATAGTGTTCAATGATGTCATTGTTTGTTGCTACGAACCCAGCCGATGCGTAGCAGTTCACTCGATAATTTCCCAAGTGCTGATGCCAGCATTGGTCATAATCAATTCCAACTCCAAAACTGAAACTGCTACCAAACACAGATATGTCAGGATTGTCATGGTGTTCGGGGCCACGATAGCCCAAGCTGTTGAATCTATACTGTATGGGACGACCTTGTTCATGCCTGCCAAAATATTCATACGATTTATTGGCATAGCGGCCCTGCCATTTCCAATAAGAATCTACAAATCCAGATTCATAATTTTCAAGATTTTTTTGCAAGTTTCTTTTTCCGTAGCTCTATTTTAATCTTGCTGGTTTCGCTGGCCTGCAAGATAGTTATCAAAGTTGCTGCTTGCCCCCAACGAATCACCGCATCGTTGACATCTTTGACCTCTGCGGGCCAGTCGGGCATGCTCACTGCCCAACCCAATTCCATGGCACGATCCACCAACTTCATGCCTGCTGCATCTTGGTCTGGCACTACAATGATTTCTCGATCCAAGCTACGTATGAGTCTGACCTGTGCATCATTGATTTCGGCATGCAATACAGCCAAGCCACCTATGCTGAGAGCATCAAACACACCTTCCACCACTATGGCATAGCGCCAATTTGGGCTTTGGAGGTCTGTGCCAAACACGTATCCTGGTTGTGTGTCGTGGATATACTTGGGCTGGCGGTTGTCCAGCATACGGCAACTGTATCCTACCACCCGATTGTCATAGGTAAATGGTACGATGACCTGCGGACGTGTCCAATGCACTGTGTCGTTTTCCAACACGGTCATCACAGGGTAATCTTCTGGCACACCTCTTACACGTAGGTATTGCCAGTGTGTGCTGTGCTTGGTCGTGACTAACTCTGCACCCGGTGGCAGTTCACGTTCTTCAAACTCTATGCCTTGCAAGGTGTTTGAAAGTCGCTGGCGATCCGTGAGTAGGCCTTCCATGCTACGATGTCGCAGACTTTCAAGATTGATGCGTTCTATTTCCTCTGCGGGTACTCCCAACCATGACAACAATTTTCTTGCCTTGAAACTGAGATTGCGTCCTATAATGAAACTTGCAGTGTATCCACAATTAAAACAGTGGAAACTCCAGCCTGCCTCTGATGTTTTGATACCCCCTCTACTGCGGCGATCTCGGGTTTCGCCGTTGTGTTCGCAACAAGGAGCATTGAACCTGACCCAGCCGCTGGCACTGGGCTTGCGGCGAGCTGGCAGGTAGGAAATCACATCAATCATGTTGCTATTGTAACATGATTTTCAAAATCAATCAACGATTAGCGATACCAGAGATTTTCTATGTAACCGGTGCTGATCACAACCAAAGCACCTTGATTTTGAGGACTTACTGGGTATTGTCCAGATGTCAGCGTGGCATTTGGAACTCTCCAATATCCGCTGCCGCCGTCCAGAACTGTGATACCGGTCACTGCACCAGTGGCAGGATTCCAAATAGCCTCGGCTCTGGCCCCAGCACCGTTGCCCACAATGTTGACCTTGGGCGGAGCAGCATAACCACTGCCATTGTTTTGCATTTGGATACTGGTGATCACACCATCTTCCACGATGGCCACGGCCGTGGCCGGTACTTGATTTTGATAATAAGGCACGGCAAATAGGCTCGAGTCAAAGGCCAAACGAACCAAAGGATACCAACCTTCTATGTTCCAGTGTATGGTCCGGGTTTCATTGAAATAGGTAACTGACTCTGAAATGTTGTACCAAATACTTTGATAATTATCAGCGGCCTGGGCTTTGATAGTGCCTGTGTAACCCACCAAATCCATTTGCACTGTGGTCACGGCTTGCCGTGGTGCTATGAAACTGCTGTAAAACTGTGGATTGACCCAGCTGTTCCAGTTGTTGCTGCCGTTGGGGTTTCCTTGCCAGTATGGACTGGCTGCATAGTTTTCAAGACCTACGCCCTCATAGCTGAACTGATTGCTGAGTTCAGTGTTGGGAATAGTCAGCGGAGCCGATGGCACAAATTGTGGCAACACACTGTCAACTATGTCTATGGGTGCTCTGGCACCGGCCTGTGCGTCAACAAAAACAGCATCGCTGTAACCACCGCCGGGCTGAGTTCTCTGTATGCTATAGCTGGCAGGTTGGGCTAGAATTTCCAACAACTCACTGCCGGTAAATTGCACCTTGGCCCGACCTGTGGGTCCATTCAAAATATCCATGGTTTTTTGCAACAGCAATTGGTTGCTTTCGGTATTGATCACACGAAACACAAAACTGCTGCCTGTGATGTTCACAGGTTTTTCTTGTTGGTTAATAAATTCAAACAACAATACGTTGTCAACACCCTTGTTAATTGTTAGTCGTTTAGCGTACACAGGATCATACCTATAGATAAAAGTGTCCCCACCTCCAGTATCCATTAACAATACTCGAGCTAGTTGTTGATAAAGATAGACCTGGGTGGAATACATACACTCTATTTATGGATTCTGATGTCAGGTGGTTTGCCGATCCATAAATATCCGCAATATGAACCACGATTTATTTGCAAAACTAGCAGAAAAATACCCCTTTATAACACTCTGCGTTTATGCCAACACTGAATATGTGGGCATTATACAGAATCAAGACGATTCCATAACCACTATTTACGATTTTGGCAGTATCCAAGGAGTGGGCGAAAAAGAAAGATTTTTAGAACTGGCCAATGTGTGGTGGTGGGAGTCAAATCGCTCCATACCCATCAACATATTCCTCAAAGGTGAATGGGACCTGTTTAAACCTTACTTGAGAACATTTACCAACAAAGATCTGGAAATTTTACACGGACCAGTTTGCAATCTCAGCGAAATGGCTCGTAAAAAATCCAAGCGTAAAAGTATCACCCTGGTTCGCCGGGTTGATTGAGCAGATTCATGTGCAAGGCCACCAAGGCCGCATAGCTTATTGCGTGTGACTGTTTGAACACAAATCCACGGCTGTCATCACCGTCCCAGACCGAAGCAAATACTTGGTCCCAGGGCTGATTCTGCAGGTGTGCTTTGCCAGGTCTGATGATACTAATAAAAGCAGCCATCCTGGGTATTGAATCCGGGCGCATGGTCTTTAACAGTTCAGTGTAGTTGCCTATGTGTACCAGCTGGCTGGCCCACTCCGGATCCGTCCATAGTCGACTCCAAGGTGGAGTTTGTGCCAGCATATAGTCATAATGTTCTTGATCCTTGATCAATTGATACACTGTCATGTTTAATAGATCAATTTTGAAATAACCCAGGCGTTCAGCAGTTTCATAGTCCACGGACGCACACTGATTCACTGGGTCCCAAGGAATGTCAGTGGGATAAACTCCACTGTTGTGACGACGTACCTGATCGTGGTTGACTTGCCGTGCCGGAGTAACCTGTATCAATTGTAGTAATTGATCTCTGTTGGCCAAATCAATGTCAATATCTGCGCTCATTACCAACCTGCTTTCTGTAAGATTTCTCGTACATATTCCTGATCCGCCACATAGTCAGCAAACTTTTTCATCCATACTTCCGAGTCAATGTAGGGCCAAATCATGGCTATCTGTGAACTATCTAGTTCACTCAAGAACTTTTGTCCGCTTTCACAATTATACACTATCCAGGGACTGATTCTACCAGTTGTGACAGCATAGACCATGGCATTGGTATTGCCATAGCGCAAACAGTCTTCGGCCGGATGTCCGCTTTGTTCGGCCCAGTTGATACCAAATTCTATGGCACGGGCCATGGCATCGTTGACATTCTCTATGCGAAGATACTCAACTAGATACTCGGTATACATGGTATCTCTTGCCCAGTGATCAATTTTTTTGTTGTTTTTCAACAACCATTCAACAAATCTAGGCGGATTGATGGCCCGTATATCCACACAGTATCTCCCAAACTTTACGAATGCACGATAATACGGACTGGCAGCAAAATCTTCAAAGGTCTTTAGTCGGGCACTGCCTTGTGTGAGTTCATAAAATTTAAGATATGCGTGTAAACCCAATTGTACTCCACGCTCGTCCTGTTCTTGAAATCTACGCTTTGGCTCACACATGTGTATGGCCAAACTGGTTTCTTTGACAAAACTTTTTTTGCAGTACCTACATTCGTAAGTCATTTTTTAGTGTCTTGCCCAAGCTCTTTCAAGTAGGCATCTAATTCTTTTTTGGTAGTGATAGTGGCCATGACATCCAACTCATCGGCTTTGAGATTTGGAAACAAATCTGCCAGTTGTTTGCGTATGCCAGAAACATTGCCTTCTTTTTTCTTGGGAGCGATCCATTGATGCCTGTGTGTGCCCAGACCAGGACTCACCGCGGTAGCACATAACCACTGCAATCTAGGATGTCGATTGATAGCAAAAAAATGTTTGTTCAAGCGTTCGTTGCAGGCAATCACGTAAAACTCTTGTAGATCCCTGCTGCCTTGCACAGCACTGCCCCAGCGTATCATGAGATAGTTGCTGAATTTTTTCTTTTCCTCGTCGGTCAACTCATCGTAGAATTTTCTATTTTTACGATCAAACTGAAACATCTCATTTTGTATACTGAGTTTTTCCACTACCAGGCCTTTCTGTAATCCACAACCTCACAATTGCGACTTATGTCTTTGACAAAATACACGCATTCTGGAGTTTTGCCTTCGCCCAAGGGCACACACAACATCTGTCCATTTTTCAACTTGGGACTGTACCAAGCCACTTCCTGATACACATCAATGATTTCTACATCTAGGAAACTGGGGCGGAAACTGCTGAGTGGATTGAATTCAAAGGCCTTGAACCCGCGATCGTTGATTGCTGTCAGTGGCAATACTTCCAGATCTCCCAGATCTGGTTCACCAATCAACAGTTGCCAGTCCATGGGCATACGGATGATATTCTTACCTATACGTAGAACCAAGGCTGGTGCTGTAAAGCTTTCTAGAAAGATCAGGGGTATGTAATGATAGTCAGGATCTTGAGGATTGCTATTATCCAAAATAGCAAAGCGCATGTCATCTACTTCTTCGGGCAGATGATCTAGATCAAATGGTTCATTATCTAATGTTAGTATTCTCATGTGTTTATAATATAGATTTTTTTAGATAATGTCAAGAAAAACTAACATGACAATAGTTCAATGTGTTGTAAAATTTCTTGGCATACTTGTTTTTGAATTTGATCATCGGTATGAAACACTGCCTGGGTGACCAAATCTGGGTGTTCAAGAGCATACTGGTACATGATTTTGCCAACGCCTGTTGAAGACAATTCAAGTAGATGTGTTCCAGAATTGCTGATTTGATTTTTCCAAAATCCAATTATCCATTGGTCTATGACCATGGCAAATTTAGGATCATGCAAATATGTTACGTATTTTTTCACAGCATCCATTTGTTCCGGTGAAAGTCTCAAATTCTCTGGAGCATCTAGTCTTGAATCTGTAATTGACACAATGCTATCTGCCCATATTGCAGCATCGGCACCACCTACACACGATAACTTTGAACTAGAATCCGATGAGTAAGGATAACAGAAATTTTTTAATCCCTTTTCGATTTGAAATTTTTGTTTGCCGGTGGGTATGGTTAACCTAGCAGAAGTAGTGCCAAAAATAATCAGGTCAGGCCGAAATTTCATGGCTTCTTGCATCTGAAAGGCAATACCAATGTTACTCATGCCTCCTCGAGCAAGATTGGTCACTGAGTGACCGTGCTTTTCCAACAGTTCGCTGAAATGTGCTCCGGGTCGATTGTTATCTGCGCTACAAAAACTGTCTCCGCAAACAACTATTTTCATTTTATTTCCATGATAACTTTTCCTGCGTAAAAGGATAGTTGGCTTCTTTGTAAAAAGTTTTGCGTTTGGTCAGATGTCGTTTGGCAAATCTACAGGTGCTGGTCACATCCCAGATCTGCACATGATCTTTGTCTTCGGCCTTGCGTATGCCGCGTCCTATGCTTTGAATAACACGTACAAAGGACTTACCAGGTTCAATGAGCACCAAATTAAAAATCCTAGGTATATTGATACCCACAGCAGCAACACCATATGTGGCCACGATGATTTTGCCATCTGCCACAGCCACTTCATCATATTCATCTTGTCTATCCTTTGCCTTGGTCGCACCGCTGACAAACACAGCATCTTGCAGTTGATCTACTAGAGCTTGTCCGGCTGCGATACGATCTACCAGCACAAGGGTGTTGCCGGTTAGATTGACTTGTCGCACCAGATCTGCGATAGTTTTTAACCTATCGGGTTCCTCCAACAAGTATTTGAGTTCGCTTTGATAGTTTGAGAACTCGGCATGGTCTTCCAACTGAACGATGTTTACATGGCACTGTGCCAGCACACCTTGGCTTTGAAGTTCCGACGCCGATAACTTGCTGATCACCGGTCCAAGACTGACCAGTAGTGCCACGCTTTCAAACTTTTCTTTGGG
>JACCED010380677.1_pt1 | contig 19539 bp, 16 predicted proteins | sample 7455021 | NCBI WGS metagenome assembly JACCED01 (sample SAMN15323456, study PRJNA562643) | freshwater metagenome | isolation source: river surface water | place: USA:Blue River Watershed | collected 2017-08-19 | reverse complement strand
CCAACCTCTACTTCGTTGCCATAAAAGGCAGCCGTGTCGACTCGGCGGTATCCCGCCTCAAACGCCTGAACAATCAGCGGCTCGGCTGATTCGCCGGCTACCTTGTAAACCCCAAGGCCCACCTGTGGAATTAACTGGCCATTGTTTAGTTTGATTTTTGGGTTGTGCTGAACGATCGATTTGCTATCCATGGTTAACTCCAAGGGCCAAAAACCGGATTCCATTCCTGAATTACACGTTCACCGATGCAACCGGCGATATCAAAAGGATCAAGATCCAAAATTGCGGCAACTTCCTGCAGAGAATCGGCTCGCCAAATCAAAAGCGATGTCGGTGTGTCCACCATCGGTCCGCTAGCTAGGAGCTTGCCCTCAGCCAGGCGCTCTGCGAGCCATTCGCGATGAATTGGGCGCACTTCAGCGAGGTGCTCGGTTGTAGCGGTGTAGTGGTAAGTAACGGCGTACGTAGGCATACTCAAAGCCTAAAGGCGCTGGCTTGGAGCTAAATCCAGCTCGGCAGCCACATGTGGATGTGCCAGTACCAATAAGGAATCCAGGTGCCAATCCAAATTGGCAAGAAGAACAGGGTGCCTGCAAATGCCAGGAAAGCGTAAAGCAGGAACAGACCTTGAGCACGAATTGGCCTAGCCGCTTGATAGACGTAGTGCCGCGCCACGAAGATCAAGGCAAATATCATCCAAGGCAAAAATGCGATCGAGTAGAACTGAAAAGTGGTGCGGTTCAAGAAAATCAGCCAAGGCAAATATCCGCCAGCGATGCCGAGCAAAATCAATCCAGCTAGTCGCTGACGAGTTTTTACATACCAAACGGCCAAAAAGAACACCGATGCCGCTGCCGGCCACCAGATGAACGGGTTGCCAAGCGCTGTGATTGCGCTCGAGCAACCGCCATCGGTGTTGCAACCGTCCTGACCCAAGCTCAGTCCTTCGTAGAAGAAGCTCGTGGGGCGAATGGCAAAAAGCCAACTAAGCGCGTTTGCGGAGTATGAGTGTGGCGTGTGCAGCCCCACGTGGAAGCCATAAGCGGCCTTGTGATATTCGATGAGCGAGGTAAACCAGTTTGCAGTTGAGTTGCGATCGTATCCGCCGGTGCTAAAGATCCAGCCGGACCAACTCGCTAGATAAACAAGCGCACTCACTGGAATGAGATTCAGAAATGTAAGCGAGCCCTGCTTGAGAATTGCGTTGGTCAGCCAGTTTGTTTGACCAGATGCTCGACGAGCCAACGCTTCGCTTACAACGATGTAAAGACCAAAGGTAGCGATCAAGTACAGGCCCGACCATTTCACCGCCGTAGCGGCTCCGAGGGCCAATCCAGCCGCGATTAACCAAGGCCTAAACCAGGTCACGGCGTCTATGTCACGAAGTTGCTGGTCTCTTAGTAAAAAGTAGAAGGCCAGCAAACTAAAAAACATCAGCGAGTTATCAAGCAGTGCGGTGCGAGCAAGAACAATCGCATGGCCGTCGATAGCAAAGAGGAAACCAGCCGCCAGTGCCCAAGCCGATGATTTGAAAAGTAACTTGGCTATCGCAATCACTAACGCAACGGCCGCGATGCCGAGAATGGCGGTGGTGATTCGCCAGGAGTAAGAGTTCTCTGCTCCAAACAACCACATGCCGAATCCGATAATCCATTTACCCAGGGGAGGGTGAACTACAAAACTTGGATCACTCAGGTAGCTGTTGACCGAACCCGCCTCGAAGGCCAGGTTGGCTTCGCTGGGCCAAGCTTTCTCAGATCCGGTGTTCCAAAGCGTCCAAGCGTCCTTTACGTAATAGGTTTCATCAAAAACTAATTTGCTTGGGTACCCCAATTGCCAAAGGCGCAGAAATGCAGCCAGGGCAATAATCAGCCAGGAGCCAAAACGATCGATGAACTTGCGCACATCGGATTTGTTTAGGTAGTTGGTCAGGGAAGCAATCACGTCCCTAATGCTAGACAAGAATGCTGGACAATAGAGCGTGCTTATTCTCGCGGCAACCCCAATCGGCAATCTGGCCGACGCATCACCGCGCCTGGTTGAGGCCATGGTGGAGTCCAAGTTCATCGCCGCCGAAGACACTAGAAGTTTGTTGAAGCTAGCAAATTCGCTGGGTGTAAAACTAAATGCACGTCTGTTTAGCCTTCACGAACACAACGAGGGTGACCGCCTGAAGCAGATTCTTGAAATTGCTCAGGATGAGCCGGTGCTCGTGGTCAGTGATGCTGGAATGCCAACCGTGAGCGACCCTGGTTTTTTGCTGGTGCGGGCAGCGGTCGAGGCAAAAATCGAAGTCACGGTTATTCCGGGCCCTTCTGCTGTTCTTAGCGCGCTCGCCGTATCGGGGTTGCCGACTGACAGGTTTACCTTCGAAGGGTTCTTGCCTCGCAAACAAGGTGATCGTCGCAAAATGTTTGCCTCGCTTTCGCGCGAGCCCCGAACCATGGTGTTTTTTGAATCACCTCACCGAATTTTGGAATCACTCGAAGACGCTGTGCTGGAGTTGGGCGCAGATCGTTCGGCAACGGTGTCTCGCGAGCTAACTAAAAAATTTGAGCACACCGAGCGAGGTTCGCTTCAGCACCTCGTTGAGTGGGCCAAGGGGGAACCCAAAGGCGAAATGGTTCTAGTTATCGCTGGCGCCGAGGTGGCTGAGGTTCAAGTCGCTGATCTGGTGGAACAGGTGTTGGCGCTATTAGCCGATGGCGCGAAGCTAAAAGAGGCGGTTGCTGAGATAGCAGCAGCTGCCGGAGCGAGCAAAAGTGATCTTTACCAACTGGTGCTGGATCGCCGCAAGGCAGACAACATCTAACCTGCCTAGGTTAAGATTGAACCCATGCCTGCAAACAAGGGAAAGTCGTTCTACGTAACGACCCCAATCTTCTACGTCAATGACGCCCCGCACATCGGTCACGCTTACACCGAAGTCGCGGCCGATGTCTTGGCTCGCTGGCACCGTCAGCGCGGAGAGCAGTCATTTCTGCTTACCGGCACCGATGAGCACGGCGAGAAGATTTTGCGCACCGCTGCGGCCAACAAGACCACGCCTCAGGAATGGGCTGACAAATTGGTCCAAGAAGCGTGGTTACCTCTGCTTGAAACGATTGATATCAACAACCAGGATTTCATTCGCACCACAGAGCCGCGTCATGAAAAGAATGTCCAGGTTTTCTTGCAGCATCTGTACGACACCGGTTTCATCTACAAGGGTTCATACGAAGGCAACTACTGCGTTGGTTGTGAGGAATACAAGACCGAGGGTGACCTGATCGATGGCGTAGGTGACTTTGCCGGCCAGCAGGTATGTGCGATTCACTCAAAGCCAGTTGAAAAACTTCAGGAGACCAACTACTTCTTCAAACTGAGCGAATTCACTCAGCCGCTGTTGGATTTTTACGAGGCGAACCCAACTTTTATTCAGCCGGACTCAGCACGCAACGAGGTTGTTGCGTTTGTGCGTCGTGGACTTGATGATCTTTCTATTTCACGTTCAAAAGAAAAGTTTGACTGGGGAATCGATATTCCTTGGGACAACGGTCACATCACCTACGTTTGGTTCGATGCGCTTTTGAACTACATCACCGCAATTGGTTACGGTGAAGACTCTGCGGAGGCTAAGGCAAAATTTGAATCACTTTGGCCAGCAAGCGTTCAGGTAGTTGGTAAAGACATCCTGCGATTCCACGCGGTTATCTGGCCTGCCATGTTGATGGCAGCCGGACTTGCTCCGGCAAACCAGGTTTTCGGTCACGGTTGGTTGCTAGTCGGCGGCGAAAAAATGTCAAAGTCAAAGCTCACCGGAATCGCGCCTTCACAAATCACCGAGACCTTTGGCTCGGACGCTTTCCGCTATTACTTCATGAAGGCAATTGCCTTCGGCAGTGATGGCTCGTTCTCATGGGAGGACCTTTCAGCGCGCTACCAAGCTGAACTTGCAAACGGATTCGGAAATCTTGCTTCCCGTGTGATTGCAATGGTGCACCGGTACTTCGATGGCGTAATTCCAGCAGCCGGTGAATTCAACGACGCCGACTTGCAAGTTCAGAAGATTGCCGCAGCTGCAGTTGCAAATGCTGATGCGGCAATTGAAAAAGTTGCGATCCACGATGCCGTCGCTGCCATTTGGACTTTGGTTGATGAGCTGAACAACTACATCACCGTTCAGGAGCCTTGGGTACTTGCAAAGGACGAAGCCACTCGCGGTCGTTTGGCAACTGTTTTGAACACAACTGTCGAGGGTTTGCGTGTTCTGGCCGTGCTGCTTAATCCAATTACTCCAAAGGCCACTGCAAAGCTTTGGGCAGCGATCGGTGGTTCACTAGGCTCGCTTGACTCGCAGCTAACCCGCGAAGCAGCCAACTGGGGGCAGTTCAAAGTCGGAGCAGCCATCGGTGAACTAGAGGCGCTTTTCCCTCGCATAGAGACCACTGAAGAAGCGAAGTAAAAGTGAGTCAACGCAAAGCACCTGCGTTTGCCTCAGCGTTTCCTCCGGCGCCTGAGCCGCTTGAAGTAGCAATTTACGACAACCACTGCCATCTTGAGTTTGTTTTTGACGAAGACCTTGGTGTGATGCCTTGGAATGAAAACCTAGACATTGCGCAAGGCGTTGGAATCAAAGGCGTCGTGCAGGTAGGCGTGACTCTTGAAAGCTCCAAGTGGTGTGCCGAATTGGCTACAAAAGATCCGCGTGTTTTGGCTGCCGTTGCGCTTCACCCAAACGAAGCTCCGCTCTATGAGAATTTCGAGAACCTAGATGCGGCGATTGCTGAAATTGAATCTCTTGCAGTGCAACCTCGGGTTCGCGCGATTGGTGAGACCGGTCTGGATTTTTTCCGCACCGAAGGCGACAACTCGATCAAGCTGCAGCAGCATTCATTCGAAGAGCACATTCGAATCGCAAAAGAAAACAACATCGCGTTGATGATTCACGACCGTGATGCTCACGATGAAGTTGTCTCAACCCTCAAGCGAGTGGGTGCTCCCGACAAGGTTGTATTCCACTGCTACTCAGGAGATACCGAGCTAGCAAGAATCTGCGCGGACAATGGTTGGTACATGTCATTTGCGGGAAACATCACCATCAAGCGAAACCAGCACTTGCGTGATTCTTTAGCCATGGCTCCAAAAGATTTGATCTTGATTGAAACCGATGCACCCTTTTTAGCACCAGAGCCATTCCGAGGCCGTCCGAATGCGCCATACCTAGTTCCGGTCACGGCAAGATTCATGGCAGATGTGCGCGGAGAAGACTTGAACCAGCTGTGCAGTCAACTTGCTCTAAATACCGAAACCGTCTACGGAGATTGGTCGGCGGGTTTCTAATGGTTGATCTTTTAGGCGCTGTAGATATTCGCGAACTAGCTGCAAGACTCGATGTCACTCCAACCAAAAAACTCGGACAAAATTTTGTGACCGACCCAAACACCATTCGGCGAATTGTTGCGGCGGCGAAACTTTCCGGTTCTGAAACGGTTGTTGAAATTGGTCCAGGGCTTGGCTCACTTACTCTTGGTCTTCTTGAAGTAGCCAAAAAGGTTATTGCGGTTGAAATAGATCCCAAGATGGCGGCCGAGTTAGAAAACACAATCGCCAAACGAGCACCGGGAGCAGATTTCACTCTTGTCCGGGACGATGCATTGAGAGTTGAAGAGTTGCCAGCTGCCGTCGATGCATTGGTCGCAAATCTGCCTTACAACATTTCGGTCCCCGTTCTGCTGCACTTCTTGGAGCGCTTTCCTTCAATCCAGACCGGTTTAGTTTTGGTTCAAGCAGAAGTGGCTCACCGTCTAGCCGCCGTACCGGGTTCAAAGATTTATGGAATTCCAAGCGTGAAGCTTGCTTGGTATGCCGACTCTGCTTTGGCGGGAAACGTGGGTCGCAACATTTTCTGGCCGGTGCCGAATGTTGACTCAGCCTTGGTTTATTTCGCCAAGCGCGCAGTGCCACTTGGAGATGAAGAACTTCGACTAGCGACCTTTGAAGTTGCCGATGCTGCCTTTGGTCAGCGACGCAAGACTTTGCGCCAGGCATTGGCCACCTGGGCCGGATCTGCGGCTGAAGCCGAGCGCATTCTGATTGCAGCCGGAGTAAGTCCCCAAGCCCGCGGTGAAGAACTTGATGTTCATCAATTCGTTGCGATTGCGAGGGCTCGTTAATGGCCATTGCGTTCAAGGTGCAAGAGGATTTCGAAACCGGGATGGGGCAACTTTTCTCGGTACTAAGCGATGTTTCGGCCTGGGTAGTTTTTGATCGACCAAGGCTAATCTCGGCAAAGAATGGTCAAGTTAAATTAGCTTTTGAAGATAACAGCCGCGCAATTATTTCCTTTGAGCTTGTTGATTCCGGTGTGCGAGCCAACATCGTTCATGAACTTTTGAAGAACGAATCCGAAATAAAGCCGCGGCAGCTCTACTGGCAAGAGGTATTTGCCGGGATGCACCGTAGATTGGACCAGAAATGACCAATCACGTAATTGCAACAGCTCCGGGCAAGATCAATATCTTTTTCAAAGTTGGCGCACTCAAAGCTGATGGATATCACGAAGTACTTAGCGTTTATCAGGCGCTTGATTTGCGTGAAACGGTAACCGTAGCCACTGCCGAAAACTGGCAGGTCGAAGTTTCTGGAGAAATTTCGGCTGAGCAAATTGCAGCTGTGCCAACCGGTGAGGAAAACCTTGTTGTTCGAGCTGCAAAATCAATTGCACAGCTCGCGGGAATTGAAAATCCTAAACCCATAAGTTTTGAAATCAAAAAAAATGTTCCAGTGGCAGGCGGCATGGGCGGTGGATCTGCAGACGCTGCGGCTGCCTTGCTTGCGGTGGATGAACTTTGGTGCACCGGAATAGATGGCGAAGCTTTATTGAAATCTGCTGCAGCACTCGGTGCAGATATTCCGTTTGCACTTCTTGGCGGCACGGCTATCGGTGTTGGAATAGGTGATGAACTTGAACCAATCGAGGGAGTGCAAAAACTTCACTGGGTCTTGGTGCCGATGGATGCCGGTCTGAGCACACCGCGGGTATATGCCAAACTCGATGAAATTCGTAAGAGCCGCGGTGAAGAACCTGAAAAAGTTGAGACGCCTACTAAGCCATATGAACTAATTTCTGCATTGCAACTAGGTGATGCACGAGAAGTCGCCAAGTACCTTCACAATGACCTACAAGAAGCCGCAGTGGCATTGATGCCAGAACTTTCGATCACCATGCACGCGGGGCTGGCCGCGGGCGCGTTGGCCGCCATGGTTTCCGGATCAGGCCCAACGGTAGCGATGCTGGCCGAATCTGAAGAAGTCGCGGAGTCGATTGCCAACCATCTTTCATTCGAGGGCTACATTGCAATTCCAACTTTTGGACCTGCAAAGGGAACGCTTTTGGAGCAAAACTAGTGGCTCATTTACTGGGTGCCGAGAACGTATCTCTAGAGTTTCCAACCAAGAAAGTTTTTGACGGAATCACTATCGGTGTGAATGATGGTGACCGAATAGGGATTGTTGGCCGGAATGGTGACGGTAAATCAACTTTGCTTAAGTTGTTGGCCAAGCGAATGCAACCAGATGACGGTCGCATCACCCACCGAAACAGTCTGACATTTGGCCTGCTTGACCAGGCGGATGTAATTGACCCGGGGCAGACGATTGGGCAATCCGTGGTGGGCGATGTCTCGGAGCACATTTGGGCAGGCAACCCAAAGATTCGCGATGTGATTTCAGGATTGCTAAATGATTTGGACTGGAACAAACAGGTCGGGGAACTGTCCGGTGGCCAGCGTCGCAGAGTTGCCTTGGCAAAGCTGCTGGTGCAGGATCTCGACATAGTGATGCTCGACGAACCAACTAACCACCTGGATATCGAAGGCGTGGCCTGGTTGGCGCAACACCTAAAAACTCGTTGGTCAAATAATTCTGGTGGATTAATTGTGGTGACCCACGACCGATGGTTTCTGGACGAAGTTTGTAATCTCACCTGGGAAGTGCACGACGGAGTCATCGAGCCATTCGAAGGGGGTTACGCGGCCTACATTTTGCAGCGCAACGAACGCGACAGAAGTGCCGCTGCATCAGAGGCTCGTCGCCAAAACTTAATGCGCAAGGAGCTTGCTTGGTTGCGCCGCGGTGCCCCAGCCCGAACAACAAAGCCTAAATTCCGCATGGATGCCGCCGCTGAATTGATTGCCAACGAACCCGAACCGCGCGACCGCGTCGCGCTTTCTAAGTTGGCAACTCAGCGCTTAGGTAAAGACGTTCTAGATATTGAAAATCTCAATTATTCAATCGACGGTCGCGAACTACTTCACGATGTCACCTGGCGACTTGGCCCGGGAGATCGAGTTGGGTTGGTTGGCGTCAACGGTGCCGGAAAAACTACATTGTTGAAATTGATTCAAGGCGGACTGCAGCCAACTGCCGGTGTTATCAAGCGAGGCAAGACTGTGAACATTGCCACTCTGAGCCAAGAGGTGCGAGAGCTTGATGAATTTGCCGAAGAGAGAATCTTTAGCCTCATCGCCCGAGAGAAATCTTTTTTCGTAGTCGACAAGAAAGAAGTTGGTATTGGCCAACTTGTTGAGCAACTTGGTTTCACGCAAGCGCAATTGCAAACTCCAATTTCGGATCTCTCCGGTGGTCAAAAGCGCAGACTTCAGTTCTTGCGCTTGCTCTTTGGAGAACCAAACGTTTTGATTCTTGATGAGCCAACCAACGATCTTGACACCGATATCCTTGCGGCCATGGAGGACCTGCTCGATGGCTGGCCAGGCACGCTCATCGTGGTTTCGCACGACCGCTACTTACTTGAGCGCGTAACAGATCAGCAGTACGCGTTGCTTGGTGACGGAAGCCTGCGTCATCTACCAGGTGGTGTTGATCAGTATCTTGAACTGCGTAAGCACTCGCTTTCGACGCACGCCACTTCGGCTACCGTGCGAGCCACGGAAAAATCTAAAGACTCTGGCAAGCCGAGCCTCTCGGGCGCTGCCCTCCGCGACGCCGAGAAAAACCTAAGCCGCCTAGAACGAGCCCTCGAAAAGCTATCCACCGATGAGGTCAAGCTGCACGAGCAGATGGCAGCACATGATCAAGGGGATTACGCGGGTCTTGCAGATATGGCTTCGAAGCAGGCCGAATACAACGCCAAGCGTGACCAGTTAGAGCTGGAATGGCTAGAAACTTCTGAGCAACTACAGGGCAATTAGCCAAAGCAACCTTTGAAGCGCTGGCTTATCTGGCAGACTTGTCTGGTGGGCCTCGGCTCATGTTCCCCTATGGTGTAATGGCAACACTCCGCTCTTTGGATGCGGCATTCTAGGTTCGAGTCCTGGTGGGGGAGCCAGTCAAGAAATTGACAAAAATCGACAGGAGTCAGATGAGCGAGAAGCACCTAGCGGTTGTGGTTCTAGCTGCCGGCGAAGGCACTCGCATGCGCTCCAAGAAGCCAAAGGTAATGCATGAGCTTGCCGGGCTTCCGCTGCTTGGTCACGTCTTAGCCACCGCAAACTCTCTCGACGCAGCGCACGTTATTCCAGTTATTCGCCACCAAAAAGAGGCGCTGACCGAATACATCAACGCCTACTTCCCAACCATGACTATCGCGCACCAGGATGAAATTCCGGGTACCGGTCGTGCGGTTGAGTGTGCACTTGATTCTCTGCCTAGTGATTTCAATGGCGCCGTCATCGTAACCAGTGGAGATGTTCCATTGCTTGATGTACCAACTCTCGAATCTCTGCTTGAAGCACATTTAGATGGAAAGTATGCGGCCACCATCCTCACCGCAATCGTTGATGACCCAGCTGGCTACGGTCGTGTGATTAGAAGCAACGATGGCAAGTTCATTCAGATCGTCGAGCACCGCGATGCCGATGCCGACCAACTTGAAATTGCTGAGGTCAACGCGGGGATTTACGTTTTTGATGCCGCTCACCTTCGCACCGCTTTGGCTAAGGTTGGGTCACACAATTCTCAGGGTGAAAAATACCTAACCGATGTCGCCGCGGAACTTTTGCACGAGGGTAAAAAAGTTCAAGCCCTTGCTGTCAGCGATAACTGGTTGGTGGCGGGAATCAACGACCGCGTTCAGCTAGCAGAAGTTGCAGCGGAATTGAATTACAGAATTTGTGAAGCGTGGCAGCGAGCCGGCGTGACGATTCTTGAACCAGGTTCAACCTGGATCGATGTCACCGTCCAAGTTGGCGAAGACGTAACTCTGCTGCCATCAACTCACCTAAAGGGATTCACATCTATCGGTGAAGGTTCAACAGTTGGTCCAGAAGTTGTAATGGTTGACACTCAGGTTGGCGCAAACGCATCGGTGGTTAAATCGCACGTCAGTGGATCAAAGATTGGTGACGGTGCAACCGTTGGCCCATTTGCCTATTTGCGTCCAGGCACCGACCTTGGCGCCGATGGCAAAATTGGCACCTTCGTTGAAACTAAGAACGCAAAGATTGGCCGCGGCTCAAAGGTTCCACACCTGAGTTACGTAGGCGATGCTGAAATCGGCGAAGAGTCCAACATCGGTGCTGGCACGATTTTTGCCAACTACGACGGCATCGCCAAGCACTCAAGCAAGATTGGCTCTCACGTGCGTTCAGGCTCGCATAACGTGTTCGTTGCACCGATTACAATTGGCGATGGAGCCTACACAGCAGCAGGCACCGTGGTTCGTAAAGACGTTGCGTCAGGCGATTTGGCCATGTCAGTTGCACCGCAACGAAACCTCGCCGGCTGGGTGGTTGCAAACCGCCCGGGCAGCAAGTCTGCTGAAGCTTCAAAAAACTAAAAACAACAACAAGAGCGGGAGCCCACATTGGATATCACAGCGAGCAACAGCAAGCGCCTAGTGATCGTGAGTGGGCGTGCGCACCAGCACCTCGCTGATGAAGTAGCCGAGATCCTTGGCACCAAGGTTGTTCCAACCACCGCTTACGACTTCGCCAATGGCGAGACATTCGTGCGCTACGAAGAATCTGTTCGAGGTGTTGACGCTTTCGTAATCCAGTCTCATGCTGCTGGAATTAATAACTGGGTAATGGAACAGTTGCGCATGGTTGACGCCTTGAAGCGTGCAAGCGCAAAGCGCATCACAGTTGTTGCACCTTTCTTTCCTTACGCTCGTCAAGACAAGAAGCACAAGGGACGTGAGCCAATTTCAGCTCGTCTAATGACAGATCTTTTCAAGGCAGCCGGCGCAAACCGTTTGATGTCTGTTGATTTGCACACACCACAGATTCAGGGCTTCTTTGATGGTCCGGTTGACCACCTTTGGGCACTACCGATGTTGGCAGACCACGTTAAGGAACGATTTGGCGATGAACTACTGACCGTGGTTTCTCCTGATTCAGGTCGCGTTCGAGTAGCAGATATTTGGGCAGAGCGTCTGGGTGCGCCGCTGGCCATTATTCACAAGCGTCGCGATCCAGATCGCCCAAACCAGGTTGAGGCTCACGAGCTCGTTGGTGATGTCAAGGGCCGCACCTGTTTGCTAGTAGATGACATGATCGATACAGCCGGCACTATCGTGGCTGCTGCCCAGGCATTGAAGAACAACGGAGCAGCGCGCGTAATCGTGGCAGCAACCCACGCAGTCTTCTCGGCTCCTGCGGTTGAGCGCCTATCAAGTGGTGTTGTTGATGAGGTAATCGTCACCAACACACTGCCGATCACTCGCGAAAAGCAGTTCGATAACCTGACTGTTCTTTCAATTGCACCGCTTATCGCAGCAGCAATTAGCGCTGTATTCGGCGATGACTCAGTAAACAAGTTGTTCCCGGGCCACGCCTAGCATTAGACTCTTCCTAGAACAACGGCGAGGGCTCCAAATGGGGCCGTTATCGACGGGGTAAAAAGTCTTCCGACTTGTCCTCGCGTAAAACGCTTGAGTTGACAGATAGAGAAGAGAAATCATGAACACAGCAGCAAAGCTAGTTGGCACCCCGCGCACCAAGTTTGGTAAGGGTGCATCACGTCAGGCACGTGCAGCAGGTCAGACTCCAGCCGTTATTTACGGTCACGGTTCAGAGCCTCGCCACATCACAGTCCCTGCACACGAAGTAGCACTTATCCTTCGTCACAAGAACGCAGTTATCGACCTAACCATTGATGGCAAAGAAGAATCAGTTCTAGTAAAGAGCGCAACCAAGGATGCGGTTACTCAGGTAATCGAGCACATCGACCTAGTTGAGCTTGTAAAGGGCGAGCGCGTCCACGTTGAAGTTCCTGTTCACGTAGTGGGCGAGTCAATGTCTGGAACCATCGTTGATGTTGAACACAAGACCGTGAAGCTAGAGGTTGCTGCAACCAGCATCCCTGACTTCGTCGAGATCTTTGTTACCAAGGACAACGGCGCCGGCTTCCACATCGTTGCTGGCGACATCAAGCTTCCTGCTGGTGCAAAGCTAGAGTTTGCAGACAATGAGCTAATCGCATCTGTAGTTATGACTCAGGCTGGCCACGCAGAAGAGACTCCTGCAGCTGCTGCAGCTGAGGCTCCAAAGGCTTAATCTGTCATCTTCAGCATTCTTAGTAGTCGGGCTCGGAAATCCTGGGCCCGACTATTCTGCTAACCGGCACAATGTAGGTCAGATGGCTTTGGCCATTTTGGCCGACCGTCACAACGCAACATTTAAAAGCCACAAATCTAACGCCGCAGTTGCCGAGGCACGTCTTGGTTACGGCGGAGCAAAACTAATTTTGGCCAAGCCTGGTTCGTACATGAACACCAGTGGTGGGCCGGTTTCATCACTTATGAAGTTTTACGACGTGCCACTTTCAAACTTGATCGTTTTGCATGACGAATTGGATATCGATGCCGAAACAATTCGAATCAAACAAGGCGGCGGTCACGCTGGCCACAACGGACTGCGCGACATTATTTCGGCTTGCGGGTCAAACGACTTCACTCGCGTGCGTATCGGTATTGGCCGCCCACCTGGCCGCATGGACACCGCAGACTTTGTGCTCAAGGATTTCAATTCCACCGAGCGTAAGAACCTGCCGTTAACTCTGGAGCTCGCTGCGGATGCAGTTGAAGAGATTATGAAGTCTGGCGTTCTGGACGCGCAAAACAAAATCAACCCCAAAGGTTAGCTAGCCCGCATCAAAACGTCCGGTTTCCAATTCGCTAGCGGCAACTTAGACTTACCCCTGTGAGTGTAGAAAATCTCAAGGCCCTGTCGCGCCTTGCCGCGCTCATTTCAGAAGGGTATCCCTTCGCCGCACTGCAGGCCAAGATAAAAAACCCTCGCATCGACATCGTTGCTCCGCAGGGCGCACAGGCCCCTTTGCTTGAGGTAATCAATCAATTTAGGCTCGATGCCAAGCTGGCTGCGGTGCAGTTGGTGGTTGTTGCCACCGGCCGTGAAGCCGAAGACGTAGCCGCGGCACTGAAGTCGCTTTCACCGGAATCTGAAATCCTTGAGTTTCCTTCCTGGGAGACCCTGCCGCATGAACGCCTGAGCCCAAGCCCAGAAACAGTGGGGAAGCGCCTGCAGGTGCTGCACCGCTTGAACGAAATCTCAGCACTGATTGAGAAAAAGAAACTTGACCACTCGATATTTGTTTTGGCATCGGTTCGTGCAGTTCTGCAACCGGTCGTTGCCGGGCTAGCCAACCACCCACCACTAAAACTAGAGCGCGGCAAGGACTACCTGCTGTTTGAACTTTCGCTAAAACTTGTTGAGTTGGCCTACCAGCGAGTCGACATGGTCACGCGCCGTGGCGAGTTTGCCGTACGCGGTGGGATTCTAGATATTTTCCCAACCACCGCCGAACATGCCATGCGCCTTGAATTCTTTGGTGATGAATTAGATGACCTTCGAATTTTCTCAGTAGCAGACCAGCGAACAATCACCGGGGAAGAGGCTGGCTTCAAGACCGATGAGATTGACATCTATCCAGCACGAGAAATCATCATCACCCCAAGTGTTGCCGGCCGCGCGCGCGAGATGCTTCACGAGTTTCCAAATATTTCTACGATGTTGGCAAAAATTGCTGAAGGCATTCCAGTTGACGGCATGGAATCGCTTGCACCGGTTCTGGTTGACGCCATGGTGCCATTCACTGATTACCTTCCAACCAACGCGCTTGCAGTGTTACTGTCTCCAGAAAAGTCGGCGGCTCGCGCTGCGAACCTGGTTGAAACAAATGAAGAATTTTTGCACGCAGCCTGGGATGCTGCGGTCGAGGGCGCTCAGGCTCCGCTTGATCTGAGTGATGGCGGCTTCATTGATTTGTCACAATTCAAAGACGCGCTTGATGGTCGTTCACTAATTACCGTTTCGCAATTTGGTGCCGACGACGACTCGTTGGTGAACCTCAACCTTTTTGAAATTCCAAACTTCAAAGGCCTTGATACCACCGCACTCGAGTGGCTTGAGGACCAGTCCAAGCATGGTCAGCAGGTAATTGTGGTTGCTGAGGGTCACGGAACGGTGGAGCGACTCAATGAACAACTAAACGCGGTTGGTATCACCGCTCAGGTGGCACAGGGAAATCTGCGCAAAGGCTTTACCGCACCAGATAGCAAAGTGATTGTCATCACCGAGGCCGAGTTCTACGGAAAGTCATCGGTGTATGTAAGTCCACAGGTTCGCAAACTGGCCAGCAAGCGCGGTCAGGCGGTTGACCCGTTGAGTTTGAAGCAGGGCGACTACGTGGTGCACGAAACGCACGGCATTGGTCGCTTCGTTGAATTGGTTGAACGAACCAGTGGAGTGGGTCGTCAGCAACACCAACGCGAATATCTTTTGATCGAGTACGCGCCATCAAAGCGCGGCTATCCGGGTGACACCTTGTTTGTGCCTACCGATCAACTTGATTTACTAACCCGATACGTGGGCGGCGAAGCTCCGGTGCTTTCCAAAATGGGTGGCAGTGACTGGGCCAAGGTCAAGGGCAATGCACGCAAGGCGATTCGCAAGATAGCCATTGACCTGGTCAAGCTTTACTCGGCACGTATGAAATCTCGAGGTCACGCATTTGGCCCCGACACTCCTTGGCAGCACGAACTTGAAGAAGCTTTCGCATTCGCAGAGACTCCCGATCAGTTGACAACAATTGACGAAGTAAAACGCGACATGGAAAAAGAAATCCCAATGGACCGATTGCTTGCTGGCGACGTGGGTTACGGCAAAACAGAGGTTGCCGTGCGTGCGGCCTTCAAGGCGATTCAAGATGGCAAGCAGGTTGCCATGCTCGTGCCAACCACGCTTTTGGTCCGTCAACACACCGATACCTTTGAGGCGCGCTACGCAGGCTTCCCAGTAGTAGTCCGTTCGCTTTCGCGTTTCCAAACAGCAAAGGAAGTTAAGGAAACGCTAGAGGGTCTAGAAAACGGCAGCGTGGATTTGGTGATTGGAACGCATCGACTTCTTTCTAAAAATGTGAAGTTCCGTCAACTTGGTTTAGTCATCATCGATGAAGAGCAGCGCTTTGGCGTGGAGCACAAAGAAAAGCTCAAAGAGCTAAAGACCAATGTAGATATCTTGTCTATGTCAGCAACGCCGATTCCGCGAACGCTTGAGATGGCGATTACTGGGATTCGCGAAATGTCGACGTTAGCAACTCCGCCCGAGGAGCGTCACCCAATCCTCACCTACATTGGCGGATACAGCGAGAAGCAGGTTGCCGCGGCTATACGCCGCGAACTAATTCGCGAGGGTCAGGTATTTTTCGTGCACAACCGCGTTAGCACCATTGAGGCGGTGGCAAATCAGTTGGCCGAACTTGTGCCCGAGGCGCGCATCGCAGTTGCTCACGGTCAAATGTCGGAGGGTGCGCTGGAACAGGTTGTGGTGGATTTTTGGGAGCGAAAGTTTGATGTGCTGATTTCCACCACGATCATCGAAACTGGAATCGATATTCCAAATGCCAATACTTTGATTGTTGACCGTGCGGAAAATTTTGGCCTAAGTCAACTGCATCAAATTCGTGGGCGCGTGGGCCGCAGTCGTGAACGCGCCTACGCCTACTTCTTCTATGACCCAAGCAAGCCGCTCACCGAAACCGCTCACGACCGCCTAGCTACCATTGCGCAGAATAATGAACTTGGGGCCGGTATGCAGGTCGCCCTGAAAGATCTTGAAATTCGTGGTGCAGGAAACTTGCTGGGCGGCGAACAGTCAGGACACATCGCGGGAGTTGGATTTGATCTATACCTTCGAATGATTGGCGAGGCAGTTGCCGAGTTCAAGGGTGAGAAGCAAGAGTCGCCAGCGGAACTAAAACTGGAACTTCCGGTGGATGCGCATATTCCGTCAACTTACGTAGATAGTGAGCGACTTCGACTTGAGGCGTATCACAAACTATCTGCGGCAAGTGGGGAGCGCGGTTCCCGTGCGCAACTTGATGCGATTCTTGCTGAACTTGAAGATCGCTATGGCGCAGCCCCTGAACCGGTAAAGAACTTGATTGCGGTAACTGAACTGCGTCAGCAAGCCAATCGTCTTGGCCTAAAAGATTTCAATGTGCTTGGCCTGCAAGCAAAACTGCAGCCAGTTGACCTAACCGAGTCGGAGCAGGTTCGAATCGCCAGCCTTTACCCGGGAACCAAGTACCTGCAGTCGGCGCAAACCCTATTGATTACAGCACCCCGCGATGAAAACTTTGAACCGCTTCGTGACACGGCAATCATCCAGTGGGCATGGGGCTTATTGGCTAAGGTTTTTTCAAACACCGAAAGTAGCAAAAATGACCAAGCTTGATGAACTGATTGCCGTTGCAGCAAAACTCCGCGGCCCCGGTGGCTGCCCGTGGGACGCCGAGCAAACTCACCAATCGCTGGTCAAGTACTTGATCGAAGAAGTGTACGAATTGGTCGATGCGATCGAGTCAGGCAATCGTGATGAAGTACTAGAAGAACTTGGTGATGTTCTATATCACGTGGTCTTCCACAGCGATCTTGCCGAAAACGGTTCTTTGGGTGAGAAGTTTGACATTCAAGATGTTGCCGAGCTGTCAATCAAAAAGATGGTTGGTCGTCACCCACACGTATTTGGCAACGAAGAAGAACTTGAGAAGTACAAGGCTGAAACCGGTGATGATGTCATGGTCAACTGGGACGATCACAAAAAGCGTGAGAAGCCAGAGCGCTCATCGGTGTTGGATGGCATACCCAAGCACCTGCCTGCCTTGGCCTTGGCAGACAAAGTAATTGGAAAAGCCGAGAAATTAGAGTTGTTAGACGCCAATGCACCGGGTCCCTTCAGCGTCACAAGTGAGGCAGAACTCGGCGCAATCCTGTTGGCGATTGTTTCGTCAGCGCGCTCGGCCGGAATCGACGCCGAAGGCGCACTTCGCGGTGCCGTGCGCGAACTAGAAGTTGAGATTCGCGAATTCGAACTCGACGACGCAAATGACGCAGGTGTAATCGCGCTTCCGGCCGAATAGGCAGCCCGCCACCTAAACTTGAACCATGGCTAAAGACGTGCACCCACCCCGTGGCATGCGCGATTTCCTACCCGTAGAAAAACTTAAGCGCGATGTTGTTTTGGGCAAAATTCGCTCAACCTATCTCGCACACGGATTCCAAGAGATTGAAACTCCTGCCCTCGAGGATCTTGAGCGTTTAACTTCTGGCCAGGGCGGTGACAACGAAAAACTTGCCTTCCGCGTTATGAAGCGAGGCGAAGACCTTGATCGCTCGCTTGCAGCAAACACCGATGGCGATAATCTTGCCGATCTTGGGCTTCGATACGACCTGACCGTTCCACTTACTCGCTATTACGCAACTAATCGCGCAAAATTACCAAAGGTTTTCAAAGCAATTCAGACCGGTCCTGTTTGGCGAGCTGAGCGCCCGCAGAAGGGTCGCTACCGACAGTTCGTGCAGTGCGACATCGATATTATTGGCGACGCATCGCCGCTTGCTGAAATTGATCTTTTAGTTTCTTCACTTGAAGCTCTTGAAGCAATTCAATTGAGCGATGCAACCATTCGTGTTAATCACCGTGTACTGCTTGCCAATTTGCTTGACGGTCTGGGTATTCCAGAGGATGGCAAGCCAGCCGCAATGATCATCATCGACAAACTCGACAAAATCTTTGCCGAGGGAGTAGTCAAAGAACTTGGTGAAAAATTTGGCGCCAAGGTCGCAGAGACCGCAACCGGATGGTTAGCGTCCTTGAAATCTGATCTCGAAACTCCTGCCGAACTGAGTGAAATATTTGCGGCGGTCGAGTCACGATTTGGCAAAGGTCGATTGCGTTTTGACCCAACCCTTGTTCGCGGCATGGGTTATTACACCGGAGCTATTTTTGAAATCGAACACCCGGAGTCGGGCTCATCCATCGGTGGTGGTGGTCGCTACGACGGGATGATTGGTCGTTGGATTGGCGAGGATGTTCCTGCGGTTGGAATTTCGATCGGCTTTGAGCGCGCTGTGGATCTGGTTCCCGATTCTTTCGTTCAAATGGCGCCGAGCCGCCTAGTTTTGGTGCTCGCTGACACCAGCCCGACGACCATCGGTGTGGCACTAGCTCGTCAAAAGGAGCTTTTTGAACATGGCTATAGCGTTCGCCTAGAGCAGCGACCGAAGAAGCTAAACCTGCTGCTAGACAGCCTTGCTGAGCAGGGATTTACCCAATTTGCGGCCGTTGGCGCGGACTCGAGCAGCTTCGAGAGCCTCGACATCAAGCCAATCGCCTAAACTAGGTCTCATCACAACGACGTTTTCGCGTCGTTCGGCGCGTTTTGAAAACAGCCCAAATAAGGAGACACCTTGTCAATCATTGAAGCCATTGGCGCACGCGAGATTCTTGACTCACGCGGAAACCCAACCATTGAGGTTGAGGTTCTACTAGAAGACGACAGCTTTGGTCGTGCAGCAGTTCCATCAGGTGCATCTACCGGTGCATTCGAAGCGCACGAGAGCCGCGATGGCGACAAGTCACGCTACCTAGGTAAGGGTGTTCAGAACGCAGTAAAGGCAGTTGTAGAAACTGTTGATGAGGCGCTCGTTGGTTTTGATGCACTTGACCAGCGTCTAGTTGACGCAGCACTTATTTCACTTGATGGCACACCAACCAAGTCAAACTTGGGTGCCAACGCAATTCTTGGTGTTTCACTTGCCAACGCCCGCGCTGCTGCTGAGGCAACTGGCCAGCCGCTTTACCGCTACCTTGGCGGACCAAACGCTTACACACTTCCTGTTCCTCTAATGAACATCATCAACGGTGGCGCACACGCAGATACCGGCGTTGACATTCAGGAATTCATGATTGTTCCTCTAGGCGCAGAAACCTTCAGCGAGGCAATTCGCTGGGGCGTTGAGGTTTACCACGCGCTAAAGAGTCTGTTGCACAGCAAGGGTCTTTCAACTGGTCTTGGTGACGAGGGTGGTTTTGCACCAGAGCTTCCAAACAACGCTGCAGCTCTTGAGCTAATCGCTGAGGCAATCGCCAAGGCTGGTTACAAGCTGGGCACCGACATCGCTCTCGCACTTGATGTTGCTGCGACTGAGTTCTACTCAGAAGAAACCAAGAAGTACACCTTCGAGGGCCAGGAGCGCACCGGTGACGAAATGATCGCGTACTACACCGATCT
>JACCED012015576.1_pt1 | contig 19550 bp, 10 predicted proteins | sample 7455021 | NCBI WGS metagenome assembly JACCED01 (sample SAMN15323456, study PRJNA562643) | freshwater metagenome | isolation source: river surface water | place: USA:Blue River Watershed | collected 2017-08-19 | reverse complement strand
GTAAGTTCAAGAATTTCCGTGAAGCGAGCAATGAAGCGTGCATTTCGAGGTTATACGGTGGCATTCACTTCATAGATGCCATAGAGAAAGGCAAACTTTTGGGCAACAAAGTGGGCGAAACCATTCTTAACAGATTGGTTACCAAGAATTGAGTATATTTGTATCAATGCATGTGATGACTTTGAGTAAGAACAAATTTTTTCACTTATTAATCCTTCCATTTTTATTGGTCTTTTCAAATTCTTTGAAGGGACAGAAAGTTATCAGTTTTGTGGGAAAAGGCCGTGTCTATGCTCAAAAAATTCATGGTGATTATTTATACATGATGCTTGGGGCAGACAATGCATTTAGAAGTGATTTATACAGGGTAAAACTTCCAAATGGAGAGCCAGAGCCTTTAGATACAGCCATATATTATGGTCAATCGGTTCGCATGACTGATAGTGGTATTTTTTATATTTCCTTCAAATACGATGCAAATGGCAATGATGGCAGACATTTCCTACATTATTTCTCATTTTCCAAAAATGCAAAAGTCTTTTCAAAGGAAATCAATTTGTTTGTTCAACATCCAAACCGAACAAAACCAAGTTCCCCAAATTTCATTAATAACAAGTTTTATATCAGTGCATTTTACAACAATAACAATTGTATTTGGGAAAGTGATGGGACCGAATCAGGAACAAAAATTATTTTAAAAAGTGAACTAGACCTCAGTTATTATCAATTTTTCTTAAACAAGCCAATTGTAATTTCTTACTTTGGAAATGATCAAATCTTACTCGATCACAATAACAAACAAATCTTTAAATACAAAGCCACTGCATTGAATAAATTGGCATTTTTCCATAACAGCAATGATGTATGTATCCTTTCAATGAATGGAAGAAAGTTGATTCGTGTAACAGAACAATATCAAATTGATTCCTTATCATTCGCTATCAAGGGATTTAGAACTTTTTATGTTTCCTATTCGAATGACAGTATGATCACTGGATACAACCAAGTATCGGGAAAACCTTACACATTCAATTTGAAAATCGTTCCTCCTTTTACCTACGACAGCGTCCCCCCATCTCAATTTCTTCAATCAATAGGAAAAACCGAATTGGACAAAACTAATCGTCAGTTCATGTCGATTTGGAGTATGAAGCATGGCGTTGAAATGGCTTTTGCGCCCAGGTTCGATAGTATCCGACTCATTAAGGATTTATTTCCAGGGTACAATTCTGGGATACGAAAAATTCAAGGTACACAGTTTGATATCATATCAATCTTGACAAACAAAAATATGGCTTACTTCATTGGCAGCAATGGTTCAGACAAAAAGTATTATGTGTACTCCACCGACGGCATCTCAATGAAAAGTCATTTTCCGATTGATATTTCGCGCGACATGACTCAGCTAATAGGTATGAATGATCGTTATATCGTGTGGAGTTACTTCATTCAAGACTCACTTTTTATTGAAAATAGAAATTTATATCAAATTGACTCACAACCTCCTTTTAAATATTTTAAAAATGACAATCATTCAAAAGATGGTGAGTGGTTGAGAACCGTTACCAAGGTTTCAACAAATTCTCAATTCTTTGATTGGGGGATTAGTAAAACTATTTATAGCAATGCTGTAAAAAGCGACAAATTTGGAAATGTATTTACAAGTGCCAGCTTCAAACAATCTTCAGGCTATGGTTACTATTATTTGCTTCATTCTGATACAAATGTATTTCATCAGATAAAGGGTGATAAATTCATTGTGAAATATGATTCACTTGGAAATCTTTTATGGAATTTTTCATTTGGGAATTACAAAGATTGGAACCAAGAAAACTATGGATTTGATATTGACAATCAAGGCGATGTAATTGTATCAAGCAAATATTTAAACGATCTTTTTCTAGATACACTTAACCTTAAAAGTAACCTAACCAAGTTCTATGCCTTTAAATTAAACGGCAAAACAGGAAAATTAATATGGGTAAATGAATTTTTGGTGAGTAGTTCATTCAGTTTGGATCATAAACAAAAAATCACAATTGACAATGAAGACAACATTTATGTGAGTTTCCTTTTTTCAAATGGAATTGCCAATATTGGCAGCATTCAACTGAATTCCAATTTAAGTCCCGCAAATGCCATTCTCAAAATCGATAAAGATGGCAACAATATTTGGGCAAAATGCACTGAAACACCTTGGAACGACAAATATGGCTCTAGCAGAGACATGGTGTATGATTCAGTCAATCAATGTGTTTATGATTTAATTGGACAAGGCGCATACAACTGGATTTCGTCATGTAAATATTCCGATTTCAGGAGCATTGTGCACAAAATTAATAAAGACGGAGAATTCACTGAAGTTCAAAAAATAGAAGGTGACGATTTAAATGGCTCGACCGTCATGACAACAACAAAGAATAATTCCATTTTTGTGAGTGGCTTTTACAGAGGCGATTTATCAATGGCACCCTTTTCTCTTAGAAGCCTTTATGATAAAAACATTGGGTGTAACAAATGGGAAGAATTTCATGGAACCATCAATGTTAAAAATGGAGAGGCATTAAATTTTAGGGGTTCCCCAAATTCCCAATTCTACCCATTCGATATTTGTTCTGATAATCGCTATGTTTATATTTTAGGGTGCAGTCCTGTAATGAATGAAAGATTTTTTACATTAGGTATTCGTCGTTACACACACTTTGGTCGTTTGGTTGGAAAACGCAATTTAAAAGATTGTTATTCGTATGATCCTTTTGATTTTAACAATGATTACAACATTGATTTGAATGGAAATTCTCACTTTATCATTTCGATGAACTCGAACGCCTCCCGCATTTCACCTTTTGATAATTTCATACCCAATTATGAGGGATTTTCAGTTTACAGATTACTGAAAGATTTAGACTGGATTGAAGAACCTCCAGTGAACGAAAAAGAAGTACTTTCAGGTATTGTTGTTTCACCAAATCCAGCAAATGATCAGATACAATTGCAATTTAACAATCCATTGGATTATTCCAAGTTGTTCATTTACAATGCTGTTGGTCAGTTAGTTCTAAAAAGCGACATCACTTCAGACATCTATCAAACGATTTCCATTTCTCAGTTGAGTGGAGGAATTTACACCTTGCAAATTCAGGGGAAATCCAATTTTTCCACTAAAATCATGGTCCGATAAATCTGTTTACTCTGTTATTTTAAAATTCTGGCGTTCCAATAAATCTCATCTGTTTTCTTATACAAACCATTCTGAATCCAACAAAGCTTCTTTCTTCATTTTGTGGGATGATGGTTCTGCTACCAACAGTACATGCTGCTTCTGGAAAGTTCCACGCTCCACCTTTAACAATGTATCCCTCAATAGACGGAAGTTGCATTATATGATTCCAATACGCTTTTACCTTTATAGGAATTGAAGAACTTGCAACAAGATGTTTCACATTTTTCACTGATTCTTTTGTAGTTGTCCATTCTGCCACATTGCCTTGCATGTTGTAACATCCTGCATCGTTCGGTAGATACGATTCCACGGGTGCTGAATAAAGGAATCCATCAACCATAAAATCGTGATTTGCTGGTCGAAAATTCGCAATATAAATTCCTTCTGCATTTCGCAAATAATTGTTTTTTACTGGAGATCCCGAAGATTTTTTGATGGGTTTTTCTGCCAAAACAGAAGCGGCTCTCTCCCATTCTTGCTCGGTTGGCAATCGATATATCATATTTGGGGGAACAACTTTTGATTTTGAAATTATTTCTTGATTTTCAGTGTACCATTCGCAATATTTCGATGCTTGAATTTGTGAAACACATACTACGGGATAATTGTTGTATGCCTTATGGATAAAGTAATAATCACCCATTGGCTCGTTATAAGTCATCGAAAAATCTGAAATCCATGCGTTGGTATTCGGAAAAATAGAAACCCCTTTAAACGTAATTTTACGATTATTCAATTTTAGAAGCCAAAAATCCATCCATGTGGTGATGGTACTTTTTGAATTTGCCCATTTTTTTGCACTGATAGAATCGTCAGAAATTAACCATTCAGCAAAAGCATTGATGTATTCAACAGATTGAAATTTGAAGTTTTTAACGATATCAGGACGTTGTTTTTCCATAATTTTCTGAATACAATCATCAACAAAATCTCTGTATTCTTTGTTGCTTACTTCGTGTTTCGAAATGAGAAAAGAAGGTCCCGTAACATTATTTTCTTTTCGATAAACTTGATTGGCATTTAAATGAAATTGAACAAATTGACTATCATGAAAATCCAAAAGTTCCATTTGATCAAAATTTGAGACTCTCACACCAGTTGGATAAATTTGGCATAAATAATGGACCCTATTGGAATCATTTATAGCACGTTGTGCTCCAGAAATATAACTCCAATTTTTGTCAGACTTGAAATTTTCATCACTTTTTTGCGCCTGATTGGCACCTATCAATGAAAAAGTTGCAATAAATGCAAAAAACAATCTAAGGTCTATTTGAATGTGTAATGATTTTTGAAACATACCAAGCATAACGGATTAATCGTTTTTATATTGTTTGTTTGTTGATGATTCATATTAAATTAGCTTCCCTTATAATTTTGATAGACAACAAAATGACGAAAAAAAGACGTTGAAAAAGTTATAAAAATCAATCAGAAAAATGGATAAATGAACACAATAAAATCTTGCAATTAATTGAATGAAGTAGCATGAACTCTGACTTTATCCCTCAAAGTAGAATTTTTATCAACGCTAAATTTTAGAACATCATGTTTCAATAGTTGACCAATCTGTTCTTTTTTGAGGGACATTTCCTTTTGTGAATGGTTCAATCTGTGTTTTTATCAAGCATTTAACAATATGTTTGAAGCTTTAAAACTTGAAAATAAAAACCAGAAAAACTTATGAAAATGAAGAAAACAATTTATTTATGTGCAACTCTTGCCACATTGTTCATCGCTTGTCAAAAGGAAAATCAACCAGTAACAAAATCAACCAGAGAACTTTTGATTGAAAAGAAATGGTATTTAAAAGCCATCACTGTCACCCCAGCTTTGATGGGCATGACCAACCTTTATGACAGCCTGATTCCTTGTCAAAAAGACGACATCTTCACATACCGAAGCACTGGCAAACAAGAAATCGATGAAGGGCCATTGAAATGTTCTACAAATAAGCCTCAAATAGATACTTCCACAACCTGGAAACTCGAAAACAACAAATTGATTACAGCGATCACTTTTGGAACTCAAATATTCAGGGATACAATGAATGTTGTAGCCATTGATGACCGAAATCTTGAGTTGGGAGCTTCGTATAAATTTGGAAATGACCTTTACAATTATCTTTACAAATACGAAACGAGATAATGTCCCTCAAAAAACGAATGATTGAATCGCTAAAAATGCCCTCAAAAATTTCGAGGGCATTTTTTATGTTACAAGGTTTTGATTTTGAAAAGATGAATTTGTGGATTCTCGACATTTATTTACCACCATCAATTACCATTAAAACCCCATTTTTTGAAATTTGACGGTAGATTTGGGAGGAATCTAAATAGCTGCCTTTAATAAGATAAATGTACAAACCATCTTGTACAAATTCACCCATGTATGTCCCATCCCAAGGTCTATCTAAAGATTGATCACGCACCAGACATTCTCCCCAACGACTAAAAATACTGAAGGTAGCATCCTTCAATGGACAATTGAAAACGGGTTTCCATGAATCGTTTTTACTAAGGCTACCCCGAGGTGAAAACGCATTTGGAACATAAAAATAGCAATCACATTTTTCAACTTTAATCTTAATTGTGTCAATGATACTGCCACATTGATTCCAAGTTTTTAGAATTTTAATCGCATGAGTATCCATCTCAATTAAAGGATTTGTGTTTCCATCTTCCCATAAATAGTTGTATTTAATTTTATTTGATTGAGATCCATCTATCATCAGCGACTGTCCCTCACAGACTGACCAATCTTTTTTCAATTTTGAAATTGGGGCTGAATCTTGAGTAAAAATGAATGTATCTTTAAAAACACCGCATTTATTCTCAATTGAAACCATGAATTTTCCAGGCGAACTGAATTTCCTGATCCAATTTGTATCTCCATTTTCCCAATGAATCGTGGTTTTAAAGGCTGATTTAAATTCAATGAGATGATTGAATAATGGATTACAAAAAAGTGAATCTTGAATTTTTGAAAAAATTGGAGGATCTAATGATGTAATAAGGATTGTATCGAATCTAGCACCACATTTATTGTAAGTTTTCACCCAGTATTGACCCGGATTTAGAATCATTTTAGTGGATGCCACATCTCCATCGCTCCATAAATACTGATAATCAGAATTTTGAACATTTAATATTACAGAATCTTTGGTATTATTACATAATTCGTGCGTCTTTGGCAAGATACTTTTATTGTTAAAAATACAACCTGTATTACAAGAAATGGTAGATTCCAAAGGAATATCCAAAACATCCAATTGAGTATTCACAAGACCGTTGAATGCGTCCACATCCACTTTTTTTTGTACCTTTATGAAATTCATTGTTTTAATGTTGGGATCTTGCAATGGATTGAAGGCACATGCCGATGGCTGACAAGGATTGGTTAATAAAAACGACAAACTTAAAAACTGATAGTTTTCAAAACCTGAAAACAACAAACCACCTGTATGACTTCTAACAACATTTCTTCTATCGGATGATTTGTTTAAAATAATGTTGTTGCTGAAAAATGCTACTTGAGACAATACTTTACTACTCGTATCGAGCGAAATTACATATTGCCCGCCTTCTTCATTGTTTAATTTGTAGGAACCCGAAGAAATCCAAATTTTATTATTGTCCCAAAAAATCGAATTACGTAAATCATCATCATAACCTATTGCTTTTTGCCACAAAATATTTCCATTCCTTGATATTTTTACAATATAACTTTTACCCCCATAATTGGTAAAAGTATCAATTACTTTTCCAACTGCATAAATTTCATCATGATCGGACACTACCACATCATAAAAATTGCTATGAAATTGACCATTTAAAGTAAAACACTGATTGACTCTACCCGATTCAGTTATTTGCATGAACAATGGTGAATATTTGCCGCTATCATTGTAATAAGTATCCCCTACAATTGTAAAAATTGAATCTCTTTTGGTTATTCTTCTTACAAAATTAGATCCTTCTATTTGAAAAAACTTGGCCCATTTTTTATTTCCGGAGGAATCATAAAAAAGTGCCACAGATGTTGATCTATTCGTTTCCTGAGAACCAGCATTCCCTAAGATAAAAACATTAGAGTTTTCATCAATATAAATATCGCTAAAATCAGATAAATTATGAATACTATTAGAAAGAAATGGAGTTTTTTGAGACCAAACAATATTCCCAGCATTGTTCATTTTCACAAGTACAGATGATCCAATGCAGTATGGATTACAACCCTCCACGCAATTGATTAACACAAAACAACCACCACTGATTGTTGATTGAATAGATACTCCCTGGTCAGTGAATTTTGTTCCTAGGGACTTAGAAAATAATAATTTCCCCGTATCATTGAATTTTGCAACCAAACACTCTTGATTGTTTGAATATGTAGTTGCAGCCCCCACCACCCAATATCCTCCAGTTGGGCAAGGACTAATAGCATTTGACCAAATTTGTTTAAATGCTGTACCAACTAATTTAAAATTGAAGCTTTTTGATTTTGTGGGTGGTGAACAAATAGCATTCTGAGCATAAGTTGAGATGGTTGTTAAGCACAATAAAACCATAAAAAGAACTGATTTTTTCGATATAACAACAGTTTTCACCATGAATTGAAATACAATATAAGTTGTATCGCTAAAAATTCCAAATCATTAATCAATAAATCAATTAGATATAATATGTTCAACTTTTCTTTTGGGGAAAAAGTTTAATATGTAAAAGGATAATATATTATTCATCCGCTAGATGTAGGTTTACCTCATGCATACAACATACTATAAACATCTTCAAGTTAATTAACTTCATGTTAACTAAACATAGAATGTTAAAATATACTTTGTACATAAATAAGGAACATGATCTGTAATTTTTGATAAATGAATGATCAAAAAATGTAACGATGGCAACCAAATAAAAAAGAACAGTTTAAATCCTCTTTTCATACCCTTAACTGATTCAAATCAAACCTTTATTCGCGAAAAGAATTGAGTTCTACTTTTCAAGAAACGAGGGCGTCAAGTTGGTTGAAAATTCGATGATCCATAAATCCATCGTTAATAAACGATCAATTATGACAGCGCAGCAATTTGAACTTTTAAATTCTCGATTTTCGTCAATGCATCATTTTTCTTTTGTTGTTCCTTGGCTACAACATCCGGATGTGCATTTGCTACGAATTTTTCATTGAGCAACTTCTTGTCTACCGATCCAATAAATCCCTCCAAATAAGTAATTTCTTTTTGAAGTTTCTCAATTTCTTCTGCCTTGTTGATTTCAATATTCAAAATTACTTTAACTTCAGAAGTGCCTGATATAAAGACAACTGCATTTGAAGAATCAGTTTGTTCGAAATGTAAATCTATGTTCGATAATTTTACAATTAACGCTTGATATTGAAGTACTTCATTTGAAGGTTTTGCCATGTAAACTTCTAATTTTTCTTTTGGCGACAACCCTTTTTGACTTCGAATATTACGGATTTCAGAAACAAATTGTATTGGCAAATCCAAGTTTTCTGAGGATTCTTCTGTTGAAGTAGGATAATTGCTAATGGTACAAGCAACGCTTCCATCTTCAGCAAATGCTTGATAAATTTCTTCTGTTATGAAAGGCATGTAAGGATGAATTGCCTTCATGAGCGTTTGGAAAATTTCTTGGGTTTCAATTTTAGCAGCATGAGAAATTTTTTCTCCAAAGTGTGGTTTCACCACTTCCAAGAAAACACTACAGAAATCATCCCAAATAAGTTTGTATAAATTCATCAAAGCATCACTCAATCTGAAAGCTGCAAAATGTTCTTCATTCTCAGCAATGACTTTGGCAATCTTTGATTTCATCAAGGCGATACCCTGCGCTTCATAATGACGCATATCTGTGTCAATAGTTTCAAATCCATTCACCAAACGGAAAGCATTCCAAATTTTGTTACAGAAATTTCTTCCTTGTTCAATTTGTGATTCATCAAATAAAATGTCATTTCCAGCTGGAGAACATAATAACATACCCAAACGAACAGCATCTGCACCATAATTGGCAATTAAATCGAGAGGATCGGGTGAATTACCCAAACTTTTGCTCATTTTACGACGTTGCTTATCCCTCACAATTCCTGTATAGTACACGTTTTTAAATGGCAATTCTTTTTTATACTCATACCCCGACATGATCATTCTCGCTACCCAGAAGAACATAATTTCAGGTGCAGTTACCAAGTCGTTGGTTGGATAATAGTAGTCTAATTCTTCTTTGTGTGCAGGATCAAATCCGTCGAACACAGAAATTGGCCATAGCCAACTACTGAACCAAGTATCCAAAACATCTTCGTCTTGGCGAATTTCTGAAATTTGAGTTTGGATACCTTTGTTTTGAAACAATTGTAAGGCTTCTTCCCCATTTTTTGCCACAACAAATTCACCAGAAGGTGCATACCACGCAGGAATGCGATGTCCCCACCAAAGCTGACGAGAAATATTCCAATCGCGGATATTTTCAATCCAATGTTTGTAAGTATTCTTTAATTTTTCAGGATAAAATTTAATATCATCGTTTATTACCGATGAAAGCACTTCAGGATTCTTTTTCATGAATTCCTGCATATTCAGGAACCATTGCGTGCTAATTTTGGGTTCAACAACAGCATCTGTTCTTTCAGAAAATCCAACGTTATGGGTATAATCTTCGGTATTGATAAGTAAACCTTGATTTTCAAGTTCTTTCACCCACAGTTTACGGGCTTCAAAGCGATCTTTGCCAATAAACAACTCACCCTGTTCAGAAATTGTACCATCGTCATTTAAGGTATCATAAACAGGTAAATTGAATTTCAAACCGATTTCATAATCGTGTATATCGTGTGCAGGAGTAACTTTCAAGACACCAGTACCAAATTCAATTTCAATGTAATCGTCGGAAATAATCGCAACTTCACGATTAATGAGAGGCACACGTACTTTTTTACCAATAAGATGAGCATAACGTTCATCGTTTGGATTCACACAAACGGCTACGTCACCAGCAATGGTTTCAGGTCTTGCAGTAGCGACTTCCAAATGTCCCTCAAAATCAACCCCATCATATTTCACATAATACAATTGATCTTTAACTTGTCTGAAAATCACTTCTTCATCGCTCAAAGTTGTTTTACCTTGAGGATCCCAGTTCACCATTTTTGTTCCACGATAAATAAGTCCTTTGTTATATAGGTCAATAAAAACCTCAATCACCGCATCAGACAATTTGGGTTCCATGGTGAAACGGGTACGGCTCCAGTCGCAGCTGGCACCAAGTTTTTTCAATTGATCAAGGATGATTCCACCATATTTTTCTTTCCAATCCCAAGCGTGTTTCAAAAACTCATCACGTGTAAGATCCGATTTTTTAATCCCTTGAGATTCGAGTAATTTCACAACTTTAGCTTCAGTTGCAATACTCGCATGATCTGTTCCTGGTACCCAACAAGCATTGAATCCTTGCATTCTAGCTCTACGAATGAGCACATCTTGAATGGTGTTATTCAACATATGTCCCATGTGCAAAACTCCAGTTACATTTGGAGGAGGGATAACGATTGTATACGGGGTACGGTGATCAGGTTTACTTTCAAAGAACTTTTGAGAAAGCCAATACTGATACCATTTATCTTCTATTTCTGAGGGATTGTATTTAGAGGAAATTTCCATTAGGGCAAAGGTACATTTTTTCAATTAGTGTATAAAATGAAAATGGTGTAAGAGAAAAAAATAGCAGAGGATTTTTTCGCAAAAAATGCGAATAATTTGCAGAAAATCATTTGCAGAAAAAAGGCCACCGAATGGTGGCCTTTTAAAATATCAATTCTATTTGAATTATACTCCCACGTCGTGGTGAGCAGATTCTTCAATGTAAGGATGGTTAACTGGGATAAGGCCTTTCTTAGTCAATGCAGTCAATGTCCAAATCAAGAATAAACCAGCAAAGAAAGCAAATACACCTACTTCCAAGAAACCAACTTGCATACCTGGACCGAAAACACCTGGGATTACTTGGAACCAAACGTCGTGGTAGTGACCAAGAATCATAATTGTACCGATAATACCAAGAACATATCTGTTTCTTTTTGCACTACGCATGAGCAACAACGCAAACGGCAAGCAGAAGTTCATCACCAAATTGGTTAAGAAGTTAGTTTTATATTCTTCAAAGCGAATTTGGTAGTAGTACATTTCTTCAGGGATTTGTGCATACCAAATCAACAAATATTGCGACAACCAAATGTATGCCCAGAAAATAGTGAAGGCAAACATGAATTTAGCTAAGTCATGAATATGCTCATCAGAAACAATGTGTAAGTAACCTAATTTTTTCAAATAAGCCACTAACAAAGCCATGATGGTAATAGCAGTTACCCAGTGGGTAATGAAGTTGTATACACCAAAAATAGTTGAATACCAATGAGAATCGATACTCATCATGTAAAACCACGCTAGGAAGCTAATGGTAAAACCAAAGATTACAGCAAAAGCAGCACTCGTTCTAATGCTCTTTTTAAAGAAAGTAACATCACCTTTGGTAGCATTGTCTTCTTGAGTTGAAAGATTTCTCAATCTTTTACCTAAAACGAACCAAATTGTAATCAAGATAACTGGCATTGCAAAGAACATTGTAGAGTTCAAGAAACCAGATTTTCCAGCTAAAATTGGATCAAAACCTGCGTCGCCAGATTTCAAGTGTAAGTGTTCGTAATGTGCCCAATGGTAAATATCATTCTTCGCTACAATAACTGCCACCATTAGCACGGCGAAAGCAACAGGAATGAAAGTACTCATTGCTTCAGGAATTCTCTTGATAGCTGCAGACCAACCCGCATTTGCTGCGTATTGAACTGCAATCCAAAACATTGCACACAATGATACCATTAAAAAGAAGTAACCTGCGATTAACAAGTTGGCCCAAATTCTGGTATGCCAAGGATGTTCAATTGGGTGATATTCCATACGAGGACCAAATTTTTCGGTCATTACGTTTGCGTGTTCAGCGTGTCCTTCAGCCGCTTTCTCATGTCCCTCAGATTTTACTGCATGTTCATCATGAGCAGCAGTTGCGTTGTGACTTTCGTGAGAGGTAGTTTCAACTTTAGCATGTTCATCGTGACCATGACCACCGTTGCGGTCGATGTTTGCAATACCGATACCGGCTAAAATCAATCCCAAGATCATCAAGATCATTGCAAATTGTTTTCCTTTTGCAGGCATTACAAATGTTTCCTGCTTTATTTCAATATGATGTCCGTGTCCCATATTCTCTTTTTCTTGGAATTAATTCTTTTTAGTAGAATCTTGAGTAGTTGCAGATTCTGCACTTGCAGGAGCCGCAGCGCTCAATTGTTTAACATATTTAATCACTCTCCATCTATCAACTGGTTTCAAAACAGAGGCATGGCTACCCATGTTGTTTTTTCCATAGGTTAATGTATGATAGATTTTACCTTCAGGCAAAGTTTTAATGTATTCATCAGAATAACCTTTCCAAGCTGGTTTCAAAGTTGAAACTTTTTTGAAAACTTCACCATCATTATTTCCTGTAGCACCATGGCAAGGACTGCAATAGATATCATATAGATATTTACCACGACCATCAGCATCAGTTAAATCAGCAGGGGCAACAATTTGGGTTGCAGAGGCTTCATAACCTTCTCCAGAATTGGGCAATGCATAATGGTAATCAGATTTACCATAAGCAACTGTACCGGCAACTGGCTCACGCATGCTCATACCATAAGGATTCACTTTATTTGAATCACCTTGATTGTATGGTTCATATCCTTTTGAATAATACATATCAGGAGCATATTCCCAACCGGTATTATTACCTCTACTCACGCAACTAGTAACAAGAGAAGCGGCAGCGATTGTCCCAAATAATATTTGAATTTTCTTACTCATTCTATTAGTCATTAGATAGTTGTTTGGACACCGTGAGACATTTCTCTGCACTCTACAGCACCGTTAGATTTCATAATATTTAACACATCAGATTCGTTTACACCATCCAAACATTCAATTGCCATAATCATGCGATCGTCTGTTTGTCTTTCGTCTAACAAATCATTTTTTACACCAAGAAGCATACGATTTCTCCAAAAGAAGAAAAATCCCATACCATAAGCAGTACATAACACAGTACCTTCAAACATCACTGGAATCCAGCTCGGGGTGAAACGTACAGGTTTATTCCCTACGTTCACTGGCCAATCGAGTACATACATGTACCAAATCATGGTTGTCATTAAAAGAAACCCGGTTAAGCCACACAAGAATGCAACTCTCGCCAATTTACTTCTTTTAACACCAATAATTCTATCTAAACCATGGACTGGATATGGTGTGTAAATATCGTGAATATGAACACCACTGTGCACCATAGCATCTGTAGCGGCTACCAACTTATCTTCGTCTTCCCAAACACCGATCAACATTTTGTTGCGATTTCTAAGACTTAAATTTTTATCTAAAATTCCCATTTGGTTAATTCTCCTAAATTATTCGCGATTACGCAAGATTGATTTAACTTCAGCCATGTTGATAACAGGCATATACTTAGCAAACAAGAAGAAACAGGTGAAGAAGATACCAAAGGTACCTAAGAACAACCCTATTTCTGTCAAAGAACCTGAGTACATTACCCAGCTACTTGGCAAATAATCTCTGTGCAAAGATGTCACAATGATTACAAAACGCTCAAACCACATACCTACGTTTACAACGATACTCATGATAAAGATGAACCAAGGTGTGGTTCTAGCCCATTTGAACCAGAAAACCTGAGGTGCTATCAAGTTACATGTCATCATACTCCAATATGCCCACCAATAAGGACCAAACATACGGTTTGTAAACGCATATTGTTCGTATTCAACACCAGAATACCATGCAATAAAGAACTCCGTTAAGTAAGCAATACCCACGAGAGAACCAGTTACCATGATGATTTTGGTCATAGCTTCTAAGTGACCAATTGTGATGTAGTTTTCGTAGTTCATTACTTTTCTTGCAACAACAAGAAGCGTAGCCACCATACCAAAACCAGAGAAAATAGCACCGGCAACGAAGTATGGAGGGAAAATTGTTGTATGCCAACCTGGAACCACAGACGTAGCAAAGTCAGTTGATACAATTGTATGTACAGAAAGTACCAAAGGAGTACTCAAACCCGCTAAAATCAAAGAAATTAATTCGTAACGAGCCCAAGATCTGGTGCTACCTGTCCATCCCATAGAGAAGAAACCATACCAGAATTTAGCTGTTTTTGTTTTCACTTTATCGCGAATTGTTGCAATATCAGGAATCAAACCGATATACCAGAACAACAACGATACACTGAAATATGTAGAAATCGCAAATACGTCCCACAACAAAGGAGAGTTAAAGTTAACCCACAAAGAACCAAATGCGTTTGGCAAAGGCAAAGCCCAGTAACCAACCCACACACGTCCCATGTGGAACACAGGGAACATTGCAGCACAAATAACGGCGAAGATTGTCATCGCTTCAGCAGAACGGTTGATACTCATTCTCCATTTCTGTCTGAACAACAACAATACCGCAGAGATTAAGGTACCCGCGTGACCAATACCAACCCAGAATACGAAGTTGGTAATATCCCAACCCCACATTACAGTTTTGTTAATGTTCCACACACCAATACCTGTCCATACAGTGTAAAATAAACTAATTCCAAAAATTCCTAAGAAAATTAAAGATAAAGTGAATCCAATTTTCCAAGCTTTAGTTGGTTGATTTAAAATGGGACGCGCAATATCGCGTGTTACATCGGCAGCCGTTTTATCGCCGGTTACCAATCTTTCCCTTATGATTGAATCGTGTATCATTCCTTTTGTTTTTGGGGTTAATTGTTTTCTGTGTTACGAATCTTTGTCATGTACATTACTGAAGATTGAACGTTCAATTCTTCCAATACACCAAATCCTCTTTCGTTTTTATATAATTTACTCACTTCACTGTTCTCATTGTGTAAATCACCGAAAACAATTGCATTTGAAGGACAAGCTTTTTGACAAGCAGTTTTAACTTCAACATCTTGCATTGATTTGCCTTCGCGTTTTGCTTTCAATTTACCTTCTTGAATTCTTTGAACACAGAAAGAACATTTTTCCATTACACCACGAGTTCTTACAGTAACATCTGGGTTGATCACCATTTTACCCAATGGGTTGTTGAAATGGAAATCAAATGCATCATTGTCGTTATAACGGAACCAGTTGAAACGACGTACTTTGTATGGACAGTTGTTACCACAATATTTGGTACCAATGCAACGATTGTATGTCATTTGGTTCAATCCCTCAGAACTATGGGTAGTTGCCAATACCGGACAAACAGTTTCACAAGGTGCAGCTGCACAATGTTGACACATCATTGGTTGGTGAATGACATTCACATTTTCCCAATGAGAAAAATCTCCTTTGTCTTGGCTATCTACAGATGCAATTTGTTTTTCACGGGTGATGTATTTTGCACCATCGAATTGATCTTTTTTGCTATTTGCAAAAGAATAGTAACGATCGATACGAATCCAATGCATTTCACGACGCAATCTAATTTCATCACGACCAACTACAGGTACGTTGTTTTCAATTGAACAACTCACTACGCAAGATCCGCAACCGGTACAAGCGTTTAAGTCAATTGCCATTGCCCACAAATGGTTTGGAGAACCATCCTTGCGGTAGTCGCGTTTTTCCCAAATTGTATAAACGTGAGTTTTTGCTTTGTCATTTCCAGCTTTAGGATTTTTCTTCCATGCTTCGAACGTTGATTCACGAACGATATCACGTCCCTCAATACTATGATGCGTTTGAGTTTGTGCCAAATGATATGTTTCGTCACCTTTGGTGATTTTCACATCAGAAATGACCATATTTCTGTTGGTAGTAGAAACAAATCCATAAGCGTTAACACCTACAGAACTGAATCCTTTTTCAATAGAACCACCCACTTTACCAGCATGTGTTCTACCGAATCCAACCGCCAAAGAAACTGTATTGTTCGCTTGTCCAGGTTGAACCAAAGCAGGAACATTGTTTAATTTAACACCATTCCACTCAATATTTACGGTATCATCTTCGTTGATACCTAATTTCACTGCCAAAGATTTTGGAAGTGCAACATAATTATCCCAACAAACTTTAGAAACTGGATCTGGCAATTCATACAACCAAGGATTGTTTCCGCTTGCACCATCTCTCATTCCAACTGATTGGTACAACACCAAATCTATACCGTTAGATTTTCCAGATTTGGTAACAGCGTCAGCCAACAATGTAACGTTTCCAGCATAAGCAGCCAAACCTGTTGCAGGTGTTAATTGATAGAAACCTACCTCTAATACTTTATTAAAAGCAGCTTCAGAACCTAAAGTTGCAACCCAATTGTTTTTGATAAACATATAGAATGCATCTGCACTAGGCTTTTGAGACAAAATTCCCTTTGACTTCAATGTATCTCCATCTGAAGATGGCAAAGCATTTGCCCATGTTAACAATGATTCTTGTGCTTGACGGGTGTTGAATACATTAGAAATAGTTGGCTGAGTGAAATGGAAAGTTCCACTTACTGGCTCACTATCATTCCAGCTTTCCAAGTAATGGTTATCAGGACATACAAATCCACAAACTGCAGCAGTTTCATCTTTGCTTTGAGCAAATGAAACAGACAATTTAGCTTTTGCAATTGCAGTAGCCCAATCTTTACTGTGGTTAAACACAGGATTCACTCCGTAGAAAATAACACCGCTGATTGAACCAGAATTTAATCCAGCCAATACGTTTGCAACTGCAGCATCATCACCTTTGAATTGATTGCTATGATTTACGATATCGATGGTAGTACCGTAGTTGTTCAACAACACGTTAATTGCGTTCACCATTTTTTGAACTGCAACATCGTTGCTTGAAGAAAGTACCAATGATTTACCTTTTTGTGCCAACAAAGCTTTAGCTGCTTTGTCGATTGAGTTACCTGCCAATTCAGAATTGGTTGGAACTGGAACTTCTTTAGCACCAGAATTTCTTGCAATTACATTGTACAATGTAGTTACATAAGCCAATTCTTTAGAAGATTGCATTGGGAAACGGTAATCTGCGTTAGTACCAGTTAAACTCAATGCACTTTCGAATTGAATGTGTAATGACATACCACCTTCAACTTGTGGCATTCTATTAACAGTGTAACCTTTTGTAAATTCAACAGGCGACAACCAAGTACCCAAGAAATCAGCACCAAAACTTACAATGGTTTTCGCTTGAGTGAAATTGTAGCGAGGCAATGCACGTTTTCCAAAATCTGCAGCATTTGCATTTAACATTCCGTTGTATGAAACAGCATCGTAAGTTACGTGCTCAACATTTGGGAATGCGGTTTTAAATGCTTCAATTGATTTTAATGTAGAAGGACTATTCACAGTGGCACTTACCAATGCAACTTTACCACCCGCGGTTTGGATAGATTTCAATGCATTTGTGATATCACCGTCTACTTTAGACCAATCTGTAACTTCACTGCCTTTTGACAAAGGATTTGCCAAACGCTCAGTGTCGTACAATGATAAAATTGAAGCTTGTCCTGATGCACACAATCCGCCATTTGCAATCACAGATTCTGGACTACCATCCACTTTAATTGGACGACCTTCTCTTACTTTTACTTCAATTCCACATCCTACAGAGCAACCTCCACAGGTAGAACGATAATAGTTCGCTACACCAGGGGTTACATCTTCAGGTTTTACCAAGTAAGGCACTGCATGCCTAACTTTGGTTTTATAACAAGCAGCTAATGTTACAGCTGTTACGCTAAATCCAAAATACTTTAAGAAGTCACGACGATTAGAATTTAATTCAAATCCATCTTCTGATAATACTTCTTCTAGAGGCAATGCTTCGTTAAACTCATTCTTTTGAGCCGAAATGAATTTCGGTTCTCTGTTTAACTCTTCTTCGCCTTTCCAATATTTTATATTATTTGACATGATTTGTTTTTTCTTTTTTGATTAATAATGACATTTTGAACATTCTAAACCACCGTTCATTGCTGGGGTGATTTTTACTTTTCCGTCTGGGCCATAATATTGGCTATGGTTTTGATTCGCTTTCAAATCTTTTTGTGCTTTATTGTGTAAAGCCAAATAGTAGTTGTTGTTCGCTACGTCAATTCCTGTATTTCTATGACAATCAATACACCATCCCATTTGCAAAGTGTTCCATTGTTGAACAACTTCCATTTTCTCAATAGGACCGTGACAGGTTTGGCATTGTAATTTACCCACTTTCACGTGTTGTGAGTGGTTGAAATATGCGTGATCTGGCAAGTTGTGAATTCTCACCCAACGAACTGGATTAGGATTCTTACCATATTCTTCACCTGGTTTAGCTTCTGGATTGTAATCCAATGCTTTATAGATTTTCTTGATTTCAGGAGAAATCTCACCGTTGTATTTGTCTGTCAATTGAACTCCTTTATGACAATTCATACACGTATTCAACGCTGGAATGCTTGCACTCTTACTTTCTTCAACTGTAGAGTGACAATATTTACAATCCAATTTTAAATCACCTGCGTGCAATTTATGAGAGAATGCGATAGGTTGAGTTGGAGCATATCCTTTTTGTACACCTACTTCATTCATTCCAAACTTATAACCATAATAAGAACCCGGTACGCCAATTGCCAAAACGGTAAAGATAGCAAGTACGGTAGGATTCATATTTGCCAATGTTTTTGGCAATAACTTTTGATATAATTTACGATTGTCTTGTTCTTCTTCTGAGAATGATGGATCTTTTTCCATCGCTGCTCTTTTTAAGGTTTTCTTAACTTTTGCAAGAACAACTAAAATGATGGCAAATACAGCAACCAAAATAAGCAATATGATTTTGGTTGACGGATCTTCCTTATCCCCTGAACCAGCATTAGGGTCAACAACAGCTGTTGGCTTTTTTGGTTCTGGAGCAGTTTTAATGTACTCGATAATGTCTTTCACCTGCGCCGGAGAAAGATTTTCAAAAATATTCATCTGAGCTCCACCGTATTCTTGGTAAAGTGCATTCGCATCGGCGTCACCGCTCTCTCTGAATTTTTTGTTGTTTCTAATCCATTGGATTAACCACTCTTCTGATCTTCTTGTGTGAACACCACGCAAAGCAGGTCCAACTACTTTCTTGTCTAATGCATGACAACTGCCACAATTGTTCGCTTCATAAAGCTTTTTACCTTCTTCGGCATTCGGCTTGTCTTGTGCAAAACTTGGAGCGGATACAGCTAAAAGTG
>JACCED010949004.1_pt1 | contig 19552 bp, 32 predicted proteins | sample 7455021 | NCBI WGS metagenome assembly JACCED01 (sample SAMN15323456, study PRJNA562643) | freshwater metagenome | isolation source: river surface water | place: USA:Blue River Watershed | collected 2017-08-19 | reverse complement strand
GCCCTGCTTTTGCTTTGGCGCCGCGTAGTAAAAGGCATCCTGGTAATCAATCGGCGGATATTTCACCGCGGGCCAGCGCGGTTCTTCCATTTTCTGCCAGGCTGCGAAGGCGCGCAGGCGCCATTCCAGCAGCCAGGCCGGTTCTTCCTTTTTCGCGCTGATGAAGCGCACGATATCTTCGGAAAGCCCCTTGGGGGCAAATTCCATATCGATATCCGTCTCGAACCCCCATTTATAGGTGGAATCCGTGACAGCCTGGACGGTTTCGATGGTTTCGGTAACGGCGGGCATGGGTTTTACTTCTACTCAGCGGCAAAAATGGCGGGGGCGGCTTCAGGATGCGGCACAATGGCCGGTGGCCCGGCCAGATCGGCAATGGAAATCCCGGTCAGCGCGCGACGTATCGCCTCATTCACCGGGTCCCAACGCCCGCGCACGGGGCAGGCGCTTTCGGACTCACAAACACCGAAGGAATTATCCACACAGGCGGTCAGCGCGATGGGACCATCCATGGCGGTGATCACTTCAATCAGCGGCATGTCGCCCAAGGGGCGGGTGAGACGATACCCGCCCAAAGCGCCACGACGGCCTTCCACCAGCCCGGCATGGGCCAGGATTTTCAAGACCTTGGCGACGGTGGGTTCGGCCAAGCCGGTAGCACCAGCCAGGCCCGGCGCGGTCAGCACGCTGCCTTCGGCCGCGTCATCCAGCCGCGTCAGCACCACAACGGCGTAATCGGTCAGCTTTGAAAGCCGCAACACGCGGGCAAACCTCCTGCAATCCGGACTATTCAGGTCCGAATTGCAAATGAGGGTTCATCCCCGCCCTGTCAAGCGCTGGACGGCCGCTGAAGCCATGCCCATTCTGGGGCGGCCAACAACCTCCATGGGAAGAACCCTATGCCCTATTTGCGAACCGATGACGGTGTTGATTTATTCTATGAGGAAGCCGGCAGCGGCACGCCCATGGTCTTTGTGCATGAATTCGCCGGTGATTCACGTTCCTGGGAAATGCAGCTGCGCTTTTTCTCCCGCCGCTATCGCTGCGTTGTGTTCAATGCGCGTGGCTATCCGCCTTCGGCCGTTCCCAATGATGTGAAATCCTACAGCCAGGATCGTGCGACGGATGACATTGCCGCGGTGATCAAGGGCCTCAATCTGGCGCCTGCCCATGTCGTTGGGCTTTCCATGGGGGCCTTCGCCACGCTGCATCTGGGCCTCAGGCATCCGCAACTGGCGCGCAGCCTGGTCGCCGCTGGCGTTGGTTATGGCGCGGCACCCGGCAAGCGTGACCAATTCCGGGCCGAGGTGGATGCCACGGCCGCGCGCATCCGGGCGGAAGGCATGGACAAGATGGCCATGGTCTATTCCCGTGGTCCGACGCGCCTGGTGTTTGAAGAAAAAGATCCGCGCGGCTTCAAGGAATTCCAGACCCAGCTTACCGAACATTCAACCGAAGGCTCAGCGCTGACCATGCAGGGCGTACAGCGCGAACGGCCATCGCTGTTTGATCTGGAAGCCGGCTTCAAGCAGATGAAGGTGCCAACGCTGGTGATTGCCGGCGATGAGGATGACCCGACGCTGGAACCTTCCCTGTTCCTGAAGCGCACCATCATGAGCAGCGCGCTTCTGGTCATGCCGAAATGCGGCCACACGATGAATCTGGAAGACCCGGACGCGTTCAATCGCGCTGTGCTGGATTTCGTCACGCAGGTGGATTGCGGCCGCTGGACGCAGCGGATTCCGGAAAGCCTTTCCGGCGCGATCATCGCCGCCAAGGAAAAGTAAGATCAAAGCGGTGGAGGCAACTCCCCCGTTTTTTTTCAGGCGTCGCGGATCAATTCGTAAAGCGCCACCGCTGCCGCCGCCGCGACATTCAAGCTTTCCATCGCGGGTGTGATCGGCAAACGCACCAATTCATCACAGGTTTCGCGTTGCAGGCGGCGCAAGCCTGAATCCTCGGCACCCAGTACCAGCGCCACGCGCCGATCTTTCGGGCGCGCTTCGGCCAGGCTGCGGGTTGCGTCCCCAGCCAAGCCCATCACCCAGAATCCGGCTTTTTGCAGGCTGGCAATGGCACGAGAGAGATTAACCTCGCGCACGACCGGCACGATATCGAGTGCGCCAGAAGCCGCCCGCGCCAGCGCACCTGTCTCCGGCGGTGCGTTGCGATCCTGCATGACCACACAGGCTGCCCCGAAGGCCGCCGCGGAACGGAGAATCGCACCGACATTGCGCGGGTCCGTCACCTGATCCAGCAGCAGCACCGGCCCATCGGAAGCGGCGATGGCATCTTCCAGGGCGACTGATTCCAAAGGCTCGACCAGCAACGCGACACCCTGATGCACCGCATCTTCGGTCAGGAAGGTGCCGAAGCGCTGGCGTTCAATGCGCTCTGGCGGCAGGCGCCAGGGGCGATTCAACGCGGCGCGCAGGCTTTTCTCGGCGTCTTCTGTCACCAGCAATCGGCGATTCTTGCGGCGCGGGTTACGGATGGCAGCAGCCACGGCGTGTTCGCCGTAAAGCCAGAAGGCGCCGGAACCTGCGCCGGCGCCGGGCCTTGGCGGCGCGGGGGCCTCGGCCTCCTGCGGGGCGGGGGCTTCGCGGCGGCCACGGCTGGCGGCCGGCCCATCGCGGTGCGATGGCCGCCCGGATTTGAAGTCCTGCCGGGGCGACTCCGGGCCCTGATCGGCACGGGAAAAGCGAGGGGGGCCTTTGGAGCCGGGGCCTTGCGGGCGACCGCGACCCATGGGCCGCTTGGGGGGACGTTGCATCTTTCCATCTAGCCCCGCGAGGCCCAGGTTGAAAACCACAGGTTTTCGTCCGGCATCCGTTGACAGGAAACCGCTAATGCGGATAGTCCGCCCGCTCCCGCCAGCCCCGGTTTTGGGCGAGCGGCTGTGGAGGGGTGCCCGAGTGGCTAAAGGGGACGGACTGTAAATCCGTTGGCTTGCGCCTACGTTGGTTCGAATCCAACCCCCTCCATATCAGTCGTTTCCTGCTTCGGCTCGCGCTGAAGTACGGGCAGGGGGGTTGGGACGGCGCTTCGGCGCGGGTGTAGCTCAATGGTAGAGCCCCAGCCTTCCAAGCTGGTTGTGCGGGTTCGATTCCCGTCACCCGCTCCAGCCGGAGTGTGGGGACGGTCTCTGGAACGGTTCAAAGAGGGTAGCGGGAAAAGGCCATGGCCAAGGCGAAATTTGAGCGGAACAAGCCGCACTGCAACATTGGGACGATCGGGCATGTGGACCATGGCAAGACGTCGCTGACGGCGGCGATTACCAAGGTTCTGGCGAAGGCTGGTGGGGCGACCTTTACGGCCTATGATCAGATCGACAAGGCGCCTGAAGAACGCGCGCGCGGTATCACGATTTCCACGGCGCATGTGGAATACGAAACCGGCAACCGTCACTACGCGCATGTGGATTGCCCTGGCCACGCTGACTACGTGAAGAACATGATCACGGGTGCGGCGCAGATGGACGGCGCGATCCTGGTGGTTTCCGCGGCCGATGGCCCGATGCCGCAGACGCGTGAACACATCCTGCTGGCGCGCCAGGTCGGCGTTCCGGCGCTGGTGGTGTTCCTCAACAAGGTCGATATGGCGGATCCTGATCTGCTTGAACTCGTTGAAATGGAAGTGCGCGAACTGCTGAGCAGCTACCAGTTCCCGGGCGATGATATCCCCATCATCCATGGCTCTGCGCTTTGCGCTTTGGAAGACCGCGATCCTGAGAAGGGTGAGCAGGCGATCCTGAAGCTGATGGAAGCGGTGGATGCCTATATTCCGCAGCCTGAGCGTCCGGTGGACCGTCCGTTCCTGATGCCGATCGAAGACGTGTTCTCGATCTCTGGCCGCGGTACGGTGGTGACGGGTCGTGTGGAACGCGGCATTGTGCGCGTTGGTGAAGAAGTTGAAATCGTTGGTCTGAAGGCCACGGTGAAGACGACGGTGACCGGCGTTGAAATGTTCCGCAAGCTGCTCGATCAGGGTCAGGCTGGCGACAATATCGGCGCGCTGCTGCGTGGCACGAAGCGTGAAGACGTGGAACGTGGTCAGGTTCTGGCCGCGCCTGGTTCGATCACGCCGCACACGAAGTTCAAGGCGGAAGCCTATGTGCTGACGAAGGAAGAAGGTGGCCGTCATACGCCGTTCTTCACCAATTATCGTCCGCAGTTCTACTTCCGTACGACCGACGTGACGGGTGTTGTGTCTCTGCCGGAAGGCGTTGAGATGGTGATGCCTGGCGACAATGTGTCGATGGATGTTGAACTGATCGCGCCGATCGCGATGGATGAAGGCCTGCGCTTCGCCATTCGCGAGGGTGGCCGCACCGTCGGCGCCGGCGTCGTCGCCAAGATCACGGCGTAAGAAAACAGGATACCGGGTCCCACATCATGGACAGCCAGAATATCCGCATCCGCCTCAAGGCGTTCGATCACCGCGTGCTCGATGGTAGCACGCGGGAGATCGTCAACACCGCGAAGCGGACAGGCGCACGCGTACGGGGGCCCATTCCGCTGCCGACGCATATCGAGCGTTTCACTGTGAACCGCTCCCCGCATGTCGATAAGAAAAGCCGCGAGCAGTTCGAAATCCGGACTCATCGTCGCCTCCTCGACATCGTTGACCCCACGCCCCAGACGGTGGACGCGCTGATGAAGCTCGACCTCGCCGCCGGCGTGGATGTCGAAATCAAGATCTGACGGGGCGGGGGAGTTTACTGCCATGGCCGCGAAAAATGGCCGTACAGGCCTGATCGCCAAGAAGCTGGGCATGTCCCGGCTGTTCAATGAGGACGGCTCGACCGTTCCCGTTACCCTGCTGCATGTGGATCATGTGCGCGTGGTGGCGAAGCGCACGGCTGAGAAGGATGGCTACGACGCCGTTCAGCTTGGTATCGGCAATGCGAAGCCCAAGAACGTCTCCAAGGCGAACAAGGGCCACTACGCAAAGGCTGGTGTTGAAGCGCCGCGCAAGCTTGTCGAATTCCGTGTGGCGGCTGATGCCGCGCTGGAACCCGGTGCCGTGCTTTCTTCGGCGCATTTTGTGGCTGGCCAGAAGGTCGATGTCACGGGTGTGACGGTTGGTAAGGGCTTTGCCGGTGCGATGAAGCGCTGGAACTTCTCGGGTCTTGAAGCGTCGCACGGTGTGTCTGTCAGCCACCGTTCGCATGGTTCAACCGGTAACCGTCAGGATCCCGGCAAGACCTTCAAGAACAAGAAAATGGCCGGCCATCTTGGTGTTGAGCGCGTGACGACCCAGAATCTGGAAGTCGCCGCGATTGATGCCGAAAAGGGTCTGCTGATCATCAAAGGCGCCATCCCGGGTTCCAAGGGCGGTTATGTGCTGGTGCGTGACGCTGTGAAGCGCGCGCGCCATGCCGATGCACCCTTCCCCGCGGCGGTCGCGTGAACGAGGCGAAGATGCAGATTTCCGTCATCACCCTCGAGAACACCAGCTCTGGTGAAATCGAGTTGCCAGAGGCGCTTTTTGGTGCGGCGCCGCGCGCCGATATCATGGCGCGCGTGGTGCATTGGCAACTCGCCAAGCGCCGTGCTGGCACCCACAAGGCGAAGGGCATGGGCGAGGTCTCCGGGACCACCAAAAAGCCCTATCGTCAGAAGGGCACTGGTAATGCCCGTCAGGGCTCCTTGCGGGCGCCGCAGTATCGCAAAGGTGGCGTGGTCCATGGACCCGTTGTGCGCGATCACGGCTATAGCCTGAACAAGAAGGTGCGCCGCCTGGGCCTTATCAGCGCGCTTAGCCAGAAGGCTGCTGAAGGCAAGCTGGTTGTGCTGGATAACGCCGCGCTGCCAGCTGACGCCAAGACCGGTGCAGTGGCCGCGAAGGTCAAGGCGCTGGGTTGGAAGAGCGTGCTGGTCGTGGATGCGGCGGCGGATGAGAATTTCGCCCGCTGCGTGCGCAACCTGCCGAAGGTGCAGGTGCTGCCGACCATTGGCGCCAATGTGTATGACATTCTGAACCATGACGTGCTCGCGGTGACGCGCGCCGGCGTGGAGGCTTTGAAGGAGCGTCTGGCATGAGCGAGAGTTCCGCTAAGGCTAAGAAGCCGGTGATCAGCAAGGAACGGATGTATCAAACCATCCTGTCGCCGCTGGTGACCGAAAAGGCGACGATGAACAGCGAACGTGGCCAGGTCACCTTCAAGGTGGCGGGTGACGCAACCAAGCCGGAAATCAAGGCTGCGGTTGAAAGCCTGTTCGGCGTGCAGGTGCTTGCCGTGAACACCATTGTGGTGAAGGGCAAGACGAAGCGTTTCCGCGGCCGTCCTGGCCAGCGGTCTGATTGGAAGAAGGCGATGGTGCGGCTTGCCGAAGGCCAGAACATCGACCTCACGACGGGGCTCGCGTAAGCCATGGCGCTCAAGAGTTTTAACCCGATCACGCCTTCACTGCGCGGCACGATCCTGATCGATCGTTCCGAGCTTTGGAAGGGTAAGCCGGTGAAGGGCCTGACCGAAGGCAAGAGCCATTCGGGCGGCCGTAACAATCACGGGCGCATCACCTCGCGCTTCCGCGGCGGTGGACATAAGCAGTCCTACCGTATCGTGGACTTCAAGCGTCGCGCCAAGTTCGGTGTTCCGGCCGTTGTTGAGCGGTTGGAATATGACCCGAACCGTACGGCCTTCATCGCGCTCCTGAAGTATCAGGATGGTGAGCTGGCCTATATCATCGCGCCGCAGCGCCTGAAGGCTGGTGACACGGTGGTTTCGGCGGAACGGGCCGACATCAAGCCGGGCAATGCGATGCCGATGTCCGCCATTCCGGTGGGCACCATCATCCATAACATCGAAATGAAGCCCGGTGCGGGTGGCAAGATTGCGCGCTCCGCCGGTACTTTCGCCCAGCTGGTCGGCAAGGATGGCGGCTATGCGCAGGTGAAGCTGATGTCTGGCGAACTGCGCCTGATCCGGGCCGAATGCATGGCCTCGATCGGTGCAGTGTCCAACCCGGACAATAGCAACCAGCAAATGGGTAAAGCGGGCCGCAGCCGTTGGCTTGGCCGCAAGCCGCATAACCGCGGTGTCACCATGAACCCGATCGACCACCCGCATGGTGGTGGTGAAGGTCGTACCTCTGGTGGTCGCCATCCGGTGACGCCGTGGGGCAAGCCGACCAAGGGTGCCAAAACCCGTAACAACAAGCGGTCAGACGGCTTCATTGTCCGTCGCCGTAACGCGACGAAGGGCTGATCGCGATGTCGCGCAGTGTATGGAAGGGGCCGTTTGTTGACGGCTACCTGCTGAACAAGGCGGAAGCCGCCCGTGCCTCCACGCGTAACGAGATCATCAAGATCTGGTCACGCCGTAGCACCATTTTGCCGCAATTCGTCGGCCTCACCTTCGGCGTCTACAACGGGAAGAAGTTCCTTCCCGTGCAGGTGTCGGAAAACATGGTGGGCCACAAATTCGGTGAATTCGCGCCGACACGGACCTTCACGGGTCATGCGGCCGACAAGAAGGCGAAGCGGGGCTAAACCGATGAGCAAGCCGAAACATCCCCGCGGCCTGGCCGATTCCGAAGCCCAGGCGGTGACGTTTAATATCCGCGTGAGCCCGCGCAAGCTGAACCTGGTTGCCGCCATGATCCGCGGCAAGAAGGCGCAGGATGCGGTTGCGCAGCTGACCTTCAGCAAGCGCCGCATCGCAGGCACCGTGAAAAAGACGCTGGAAAGCGCCATTGCGAATGCCGAGAACAACCACAGCCTGGATGTGGATCGTTTGGTTGTTGCCCGCGCCGAAGTTGGCCGCGCGGCAGTGATGAAGCGCTTCCATGCCCGTGGTCGTGGCCGTTCTGCCACCATCGAAAAGTGGTTCAGCCATTTGAAGATCGTTGTGGCGGAACAGACCGTGTCGGAACCAGCCGCCGTGCAGGAGGCCGCGTAATATGGGCCAGAAAGTAAATCCCGTCGGGCTTCGGCTTGGCATCAACCGCACCTGGGATAGCCGCTGGTTCGCTGCCGGCGACTACGCCAAGATGCTGCATGAAGATTTCAAGCTGCGTGAAAAGCTGCGCGATCGCCTTAAGGGCGCTGGCGTGAGCCGCGTGGTGATTGAACGCCCGGCGAAGAAGCCGCGCGTTACCATTCATGCTGCGCGCCCTGGTGTGGTGATCGGCAAGAAGGGCGCGGACATCGAAGTTCTGCGCAAGGATCTGCAAAAGATGGCGGGTGCCGAAGTGGCGCTCAACATCGTCGAAATCCGCAAGCCGGAAATCGATGCGACCCTGGTTGCTGAAAGCATTGCGCAGCAGCTGGAACGCCGCGTTGCCTTCCGTCGTGCCATGAAGCGTGCGGTGCAATCCGCCATGCGTCTTGGTGCGCTTGGCATCCGGATCAACTGCTCTGGCCGTCTTGGCGGGGCGGAAATCGCTCGTATGGAATGGTACCGCGAAGGCCGTGTGCCGCTGCACACGCTGCGCGCGGATATCGATTACGGTACGGCGACGGCGATGACCACCTATGGCACCTGCGGTGTCAAGGTGTGGGTCTTCAAGGGCGAGATCATGGCGCATGATCCGATGGCGCAAGACAAGCGCGCCGCCGAGCAGGCGCCCCAGCGCTAAAGGTAGAAGGACATGCTGCAACCTAAGCGCACCAAATTCCGCAAGGCCCATAAGGGCCGCATCCATGGCGTTGCCAAGGGTGGTTTCACTTTGTCTTTCGGCGGTTTTGGCCTGAAGGCACTTGAACCGGAACGCGTGACCGCACGCCAGATTGAAGCTGCACGTCGCGCTATCACGCGCGCCATGAAGCGTCAGGGTCGTGTGTGGATCCGCATCTTCCCGGATGTACCGGTTTCGACCAAGCCTGCTGAAGTCCGCATGGGCTCCGGTAAGGGCTCACCCGAATATTGGGTGGCGCGCGTGAAGCCGGGCCGGATCATGTTTGAGATCGACGGCGTGAGCAATGAGGTGGCGCGTGAAGCGCTCGACCTCGGCGCGGCGAAGCTGCCGATCAAGACGAAGTTCGTGACCCGTCTCGGGCTGGAGGCTTGATCATGGCTGCCACGAAAATCGGCGATATCCGCGCCAAATCGGCTGATGAGCTGAACACCATGTTGCTCGATCTCCGGAAGGAGCAGTTCAATCTGCGCTTCCAACGGGCGACCGGGCAGCTTGAAGCGCTCAGCCGCATCCGCCAGGTCCGTCGCGATATCGCGCGGGTCAAGACCATCATCGGTGAGCGCAGCCGCGCCGCCGCAACCAACGCCTGAGAGGAGACCGACGGCGATGCCGAAGCGCGTCCTCACCGGGCGGGTCGTCAGCGACAAGATGGACAAGACAGTCACTGTTTTGGTCGAACGTCGCGTGATGCATCCGCTCTATAAGAAATTCATCCGCAGCTCCAAGAAGTATGCGGCGCATGATGACACCAACCTGTGCAAGGAAGGTGACGTTGTGCAGATCGAAGAATGCCCGCCCATTTCCAAGCGTAAGGCTTGGGTGGTGGTCGGTCGCAACGGTGAGGCCTTGGGCCAAGCCGCGGCCGGTTCGGGGGATTGATAGATGATTCAAGTCGAAAGCAATCTCGAAGTCGCCGATAATTCCGGTGCGCGTCGCGTTCAGTGCATCAAGGTGCTGGGCGGTTCCAAGCGCAAGACCGCGGGTGTTGGCGATGTCATTGTTGTCTCGGTCAAGGAAGCGATTCCCCGTGGCAAGGTGAAGAAGGGTACGGTTGAGCGTGCGGTGATCGTGCGCACCGCCTATCCGGTGCGCCGCAATGATGGTTCTGTGATCCGGTTTGACCGCAACGCGGCCGTGCTGATCAACAAGCAGAATGAGCCGATCGGCACGCGCATCTTTGGCCCGGTGGTCCGTGAACTTCGCGCGAAGAAGTTCATGAAGATCATCTCTCTGGCGCCGGAGGTGTTGTAAGCCATGTCCGCGAAGATCAGAAAGGGCGACCGCGTCCATGTTCTGTCTGGCCGCGACAAGGGCCGTCAGGGTGAAGTCATTCGTGTGATGCCGTCCGAGGATCGCGCGCTGGTGCAGGGCATCAATCTGGTGAAGCGTCACCAGAAGCCTACCGGCATCGGCAATCCCGGTGGTATTACGGAAAAGGAAGCTCCGATCCACCTGTCCAACCTGGCGTTGATCGATCCGAAGTCGGGCAAGCCGACCCGGGTTGGCTTCAAGGTGTTGGAAGATGGCAAGAAGGTCCGGGTGGCACGTGCCTCCGGCGAGGTGCTCGACGCATGAGCGACGTGAAGCAGCAACCGCGTCTGCGCCGCCACTATGATGATGTGGTGCGCAAGGCGCTGAGCGAAGAATTCGGTTATTCCAACCCGATGGAAGTGCCGAAGCTTGAAAAGATCGTCATCAATATGGGTGTTGGCGAAGCCGCTGGCGACCAGAAGAAGCTTGATGCGGCGGTTGGCGACCTGACCTTGATCTCCGGCCAGAAGCCGGTGAAGACCAAGGCCAAGAAGGCGATCGCGGGCTTCAAGATTCGCGCTGGCCAGGCCATTGGCTGCAAGGTCACCCTGCGCAAGGAACGCATGTATGAATTCCTTGATCGCCTGGTGACCATTGCTCTCCCGCGGGTGCGCGATTTCCGGGGCATCCCGGGCAATCGCGGCTTTGATGGTCGTGGCAATTATGCCCTTGGCCTGAAGGAGCAGATCGTATTCCCCGAAATCAATTATGATAAGGTGGATACGGTGCGCGGCATGGACATTGTCTTTGTCACCACGGCGAAGACCGATAAGGAAGCGAAGGCGCTGCTCAAGGCGTTCCAGCTTCCGTTCCAGAACTGATTTGTTGGAAAACCGCCGGGCAAGCCCGGCAGGTTCCGGAGGGTTATGACGGTATGGCTAAGACCTCGTCTGTAGAGAAGAACAAGCGTCGTGAGCGGCTTTCCAAGCTGCATGCGAATAAGCGCGCCGCGCTGAAGGCAACGGTGATGAACCGTGAGCTGCCGGTTGAGGATCGCTTTGAAGCCACGATCAAGCTCGCGCAACTGCCGCGCAATGGTGCGAAGAACCGCGTGCGGCTCCGTTGTGAGCTGACCGGCCGCCCGCGTGGTAATTACCGGAAATTCAAGCTTTGCCGCAACGCGTTCCGTGATCTTGCCTCTCAAGGCCAGATCCCGGGCGTGGTGAAGGCGAGCTGGTAAGGAAGCCCGGCCATGTCCATGTCCGATCCGTTGGGCGACCTGCTCACCCGTATCCGCAATGCGCAATCAGCGCGCCAATCGCGCTGCAAGGCGCCGGCGTCCAAGCTGCGTGAAAACGTGCTGGAAGTGCTGAAGCGTGAAGGCTTCATCCGCGCCTGGCGCACGGAAGAACTTCGCCCTGGCGTGAAGCTCATCGATATTGAGCTGAAGTATTCGGAAGGCGAACCCGCCATCCGTGAAATCACGCGCATTTCGAAGCCGGGCCGTCGCGTCTATTCGAAAATCGCCGAATTGCCGAAGTTCTATAATGGTCTCGGCATGTCCATCCTTTCCACGCCACGTGGCGTGATGAGCGAAAATGAGGCCCGCGCTGCCAATGTTGGCGGCGAGGTTCTCTGCCGCGTATTCTGACGGAGGGGTTCGGAATGTCTCGCGTCGGAAAATATCCTGTGCCGGTGCCTGCTGGGGTGCAGCTTGCGCTCTCTGGCCGTACGCTGGTGGCCAAGGGCAAGCTGGGCGAATTGAAGCTCGACCTCACTGATGATGTCGATGTGGAAATCACCGCGCAGCAGGTTGCGGTGAAGCCGCGCCGTGATGATCGCCGTGCGCGCACCATGTGGGGCACCACGCGCAGCCTGATCAACAGCATGGTGACGGGCGTTTCCACGGGCTTTGTGAAGGCCATGGAAATCAACGGTACCGGTTATCGTGCGGCGGTGCAGGGCAAGGATTTGGTGCTAAGCCTCGGCTACAGCCATGAAATCCGCTACCCGATCCCGGCTGGCATCAAGATCACCTGCGAACGCCCGACCGCCATCAAGGTGGAAGGTTCGGACAAGCGCCAGGTTGGTCAGGTGGCGGCGGAAATCCGCGGCTATCGTGGCCCCGAGCCCTATAAGGGCAAGGGCGTCAAGTACGAGAATGAGCAGATCCTCCGGAAGGAGGGGAAGAAGAAGTAATGGCCAGCAAGCTCGATCTTCAGGAGCGGCGCAAGCGCCGCCTCCGTTACCAGATCCGGATGAAGTCCGGTGGGCGCCCGCGCCTGTCCATCTTCCGCTCTGGCAAGCACATCTATGCGCAGGTCATTGATGATGGTCAGGGGCGTACCCTGGCCGCGGCCTCCTCGCTTGAAAAGGCGATGCGCGAAGGGCTCAAGACCGGCGCTGACACGGCGGCTGCCTCTGCCGTTGGTAAGCTGGTGGCCGAACGCGCTTTGGCGGCTGGTGTGACAGCGGTTGTGTTTGATCGCGGACCTTATCTTTATCACGGGCGCGTCAAGGCGCTCGCGGACGGCGCCCGCGAGGGCGGGCTGTCGTTCTGAAGGGCTGAACCAATATGGCACGTGAACCAAGAAGCGGTGGCGAAGGCGGGGAAGGCGGCGAACGTCGTCGTCGTGGAGGCCGCGACCGCGAGCGTGAGAATCGCCAGGAGCGCCAGGAAGGCGATGAGCTGAAGGACAAGCTGGTCACCATCAATCGCGTCGCGAAAGTGGTGAAGGGTGGTCGTCGTTTCAGCTTTGCCGCGCTGGTCGTGGTGGGTGATGAAAAGGGCCGCGTTGGCTGGGGGGCTGGTAAGGCGCGTGAAGTGCCGGAAGCCATCCGCAAGGCAACTGAACGCGCAAAGCGCACCATGATCCGTGTGCCGATGCGTGAAGGCCGCACGCTGCATCATGATGTGGTGGGCGAATTCGGTGCGGGTCGTGTGGTGTTGCGTGCGGCTCCGGCCGGTACGGGCATCATCGCCGGTGGCCCGATGCGCGCCGTGTTCGAAACCCTTGGCATGGGCGATGTCGTCGCGAAGTGCCTTGGTTCCGCCAATCCGCATAATATGGTGAAGGCCACCTTCGCGGCGCTGTCGCGCTGCACCAGCCCGCGCGCCGTTGCGACGCGCCGTGGCAAGAAGGTTGCCGATATCCTTGGGGCCCGGAAGGATCAGCCGGCCGAGGCGACGGAGGCCGCAAATGGCTGAGAAAAAGACGGTGAAGGTGACCCAGCTTGGGTCGCCCATCGGGCGCAAGCCCGGCCAGAAGGAAACGCTGATCGGCCTTGGCTTGAACAAGCGCCATCGGACGCGTGAGCTTGAGGATACCCCCGCGGTGCGTGGCATGATCCGCAAGGTCGCCCACCTGGTGAAGGTGGAGGATTAAGACATGAAGTTGAATGAACTGCGCGACAATGAAGGCGCGCGGCCGAAGTTAAAGCGTATTGGTCGTGGGATTGGCTCTGGTAAGGGCAAGACCTCTGGCCGTGGCGTGAAGGGTCAGAAGGCGCGCACGGGTGTGACGCTGAATGGCTTTGAAGGTGGTCAGCTGCCGATCTATCGGCGCCTGCCGAAGCGCGGCTTCGTCAACACCTTCCGCAAGCTCTACGCCACGCTGAACATCGGTACGCTGGATGCGGCGATTGAAGCGGGCCGTCTGCCGGCGGGTCAGCCTTTGGATGAGGCGATGCTGCGCGCAGCGGGCGTCATTCGTTCCAGCGCCAAGTTTGAAGGCGTGCGGCTTTTGGCCAAGGGCGAAATCAAGCGCGCCGTGCAGATTACGGTGACTGGCGCTTCGGCCGCCGCGATTGCCGCTGTTGAAGCGGCGGGTGGCAGCGTGACCGTGACGGCCCCGGCCGCCGCGGCTGAGGCTGGCTGAGCCTTGCGTCGGCACGGTCGCAAGACCGGGTTTCGATTCTGATCTATTGCGGCGCGCGGGGTTTCTCGGGCGCCGCTCTCATTCGGGCGTTATGGGGCTGCTACGGGTACCCGATGCGTCACTTAGGGCCCGAAGGCGGGCCGCTGCGTGAGGTGGCGGTCAGGTTCGATAGGGTAGGAGAAAGCTGATGGCGTCCGCCGCTGAACAGGCGATGTCGAACCTCAATCTCGGGGTGCTCTCCAAGGCGACCGAGCTCAAGAACCGTATTTGGTTCACGCTTGGCGCGCTTATTGTCTATCGGATTGGTACCTATATCCCGGTGCCCGGTGTTGATGCGGCGGTGATGGGCGAAATTCTTGCCCAGCATGGCGGCGGCATCCTTGGCATGTTCGACATGTTCTCCGGTGGCGCCTTGGGGCGCATGACGGTTTTTGCGCTCAATATCATGCCCTATATCAGCGCCAGCATTATTGTGCAGCTGATGTCCACCGCCATCCCCGCCTGGGAGGCGCTGAAGAAAGAAGGCGAGTCGGGCCGCAAGAAGCTGAACCAATATACCCGCTACCTGACAGTCGCGATCGGGGTCTTCCAGGCCTATGGCATCGCCATCGGGTTGGAGGGGATGCGCGGGCAATTCGGCGCTGCTGTCTATGATCCTGGGCTGTTTTTCCGGCTGTCCTGCGTGATTACGCTGGTGGGCGGCACCATGTTCCTGATGTGGCTTGGTGAGCAGATTACCGCGCGCGGCGTCGGCAATGGCATCAGCCTGATCATTTTCGCGGGCATTGTGGCCAATTTGCCATCTGCGCTGATCAACACGCTGGAACTGGGCCGCACCGGGGCGCTTTCCACGATCTTCATTATTTTCTTCCTTATTGTCGCGCTGCTGGTCATTGCCTTTGTGGTGTTCGTGGAACGCGCGCAGCGGCGCATTCCCGTGCAATATCCGAAGCGCCAGGTCGGCAACCGGATGTTTGGGGGCGAAGCGACCCATCTGCCGCTTAAGCTGAACACGTCTGGCGTGATCCCACCGATTTTCGCTTCCTCGCTGTTGCTGCTCCCGGCGACCATTGCGGGCTTCTCGGCCTCCATGGAAGATGGCTGGCTGCAGACGATCACGACCATGCTGGCCCATGGGCGGCCGCTTTATATGGTCATGTACATGGCGATGATCGTGTTTTTTGCGTTCTTCTACACCGCGGTCGTGTTCAATCCGGCCGAAACCGCGGATAATCTGAAGAAATATGGTGGCTTTGTGCCTGGCATTCGCCCGGGCCAGAATACTGCAGACTATCTCGACCGTGTCCTGACCCGCCTGACGGTTCTGGGGGCGGCCTATCTGTGCATTGTGTGTCTCATTCCGGAAATTCTCATCAGCCAATATGGCGTGCCGTTCTATTTCGGCGGTACATCGCTCTTGATTATCGTGTCCGTCACCATGGATACGGTGGCGCAGGTGCAATCGCATCTTTTCGCGCACCAGTATGAAGGGCTTATCAAGAAAGCCAGACTTGGCGGGCGCGGCCAGCCGCGCGGGCGCTGACAGGCGGAGGAATCGGATGAACCTTATCCTTTTGGGCCCGCCTGGCGCGGGCAAAGGCACTCAGGCGAAAATGCTTGAGGATAAGTACGGCATCGCCCAGATCTCCACGGGCGACATGCTGCGCGCCGAGGTGAAATCCGGCAGCGAAATTGGCCTGAAGGCGAAAGCCATCATGGAGCGGGGCGAATTGGTGCCGGATGGCGTCATCACCGCCATGCTGCAGGCCCGGGTGGCGCGGCCTGATTGCGCCAAGGGATTCATTCTGGATGGTTTCCCGCGCACGGCGCCGCAAGCGGCTGCGCTGGATACCATGCTGAAGGAAAGCGGCCTGAAGCTTGATCACGTGATTGAGCTCCGGGTGGATGATGCGGCCCTGGTGGAACGCATCTCTGGCCGCTTCAGCTGCGCCAAATGCGGCGTTGGCTATCATGATCGTTTCAAGCAGCCGGCCAAGGCCGGGGTTTGTGACAGCTGCGGCGGGACCGAATTTTCCCGTCGGGCGGATGACAAGGCGGAAACCGTGGCAGCACGGCTGGAAGCCTATCATCGCCAGACTGCGCCCTTGCTGCCGTATTACGCGGCACAGGGCAAACTGAAAGCCGTTGATGGTATGGCTTCCATGTCGGAAGTCGCACGCCAGATCGGCGAAATTTTGTCAGGAAAGGCTTGACGGCAAAGGTTGCCGGGGCTAATCCCCCTGCTCCCGCGGCAGGGGGCAACTCCGGCCGCTCTTTGTCGTTGCAACAACATTCGGAACACCCCGCCGGCAGGGCCCTTTGGGCTACCGCGGCGGTATCAGGGGCCTGAGCCCCAGGAGAGGCACTGTGGCGCGCATCGCCGGCGTGAATATTCCGACCAATAAGCGGGTTTTGATCTCGCTTCGCTATATCTATGGCATTGGCCCGCAGAACGCGAAGGTCATCTGCGAGCAGCTGAGCATTCCGGCCGAACGCCGGGTGAATCAGCTGACCGATGATGAGGTGATGCGCATCCGCGAATTGATCGACCGTGACTATCGCGTGGAAGGCGATTTGCGGCGCGAGCAAGCCATGAACATCAAGCGCTTGATGGATCTGGGCTGCTACCGCGGCCTGCGCCATCGCAAGGGCCTGCCCGTGCGTGGTCAGCGTACCCACACCAATGCGCGTACCCGTAAGGGCAAGGCGGTCGCGATCGCCGGCAAGAAGAAGGTGACGAAGTAAGATGGCTCGTGAACCCCGCGCCGGCGCCCGTGGCCCGGTGAAGCGCAAGGAACGGAAGAACATTTCCTCGGGCGTCGCCCATGTTCTGTCCACCTTTAACAATACCATCGTGACCATTACCGATGCGCAGGGCAATGCGATTGCCTGGTCTTCGGCTGGGGCGCAGGGTTTCAAAGGTAGCCGCAAATCCACCCCCTATGCGGCGCAGGTCGCGGCGGAAGATGCCGGGCGCAAGGCGCGTGAGCATGGGATGGAAGTGCTGGATATCATGGTGAGCGGCCCCGGTTCGGGCCGTGAATCCGCGTTGCGCGCGCTGCAGGCGGTTGGCTTCCATGTGACCGCCATCCGCGATGTGACGCCCATTCCCCATAACGGTTGCCGGCCGCGGAAGCGTCGCCGCGTCTGAGACGCGGCTTGAAGCCCCCGCCCGCCGCAGACCGACAGGAGAGACATGAACGTGCTTGACCGCAACTGGCGTTCGCTGATTGAGACGCAGAAGCATATCGAGCCGACCATCAACCCGCTGCGCAGCGCCACCTTGGTGCTGGAGCCGCTGGAGCGTGGCTTCGGCATGACGCTTGGCAATGCGCTGCGTCGCGTGCTGCTTTCCTCGCTGCTTGGCGCCGCCGTGAAGGCTATCCGTATCGACGGCGTGCTGCATGAATTCAGCAGCATCCCCGGCGTGCGTGAAGACGTCACTGATATCGTCCTGAACGTGAAGCAGCTTGCGCTTCGCTACCAGGGTGAAGGCGAAAAGCGCTTGGCGCTGGTGGCCACTGGCCCCGGTGAAGTCACGGCGGGGCAGATCCAGACCTCGGGCGATATCGAAATCGCCAATCCGGATCTGGTGATCTGCACGCTCGATGATGGCGCCCGGCTTTCGATGGAATTGCTGATCGACACTGGCAAGGGTTATGTGCCGGCGGCCGATAACCGTCCGGAAGATGCGCCCATCGGTCTGATCCCCGTGGATGCGATCTATTCCCCGGTGCGCCGCGTGGCGTATCGCGTGGAACCGACCCGCGTCGGCCAGCGGACGGATTATGACAAGCTGATCCTGTCGGTGGAAACCGATGGCACGCTCTCCCCCGAAGATGCGGTGGGTGTGGCAGCGCGGATTCTGCAGGAACAGCTGCAAATCCTGATCAACTTCGATGAACCGCGCCCTGAACTCGCTGCGGAATTGCAGGATGATCTGCCGTTCAATCGCAACCTGCTGCGCAAGGTGGATGAGCTTGAGCTTTCCGTCCGCAGCGCGAATTGCCTGAAGAACGACAATATCGTCTATATCGGCGATCTGGTGCAGAAGACCGAACAGGAAATGCTGCGCACGCCGAATTTCGGCCGCAAGTCGCTGAACGAAATCAAGGAAGTCCTCGCGAATATGGGGCTCAGCCTCGGCATGCCGGTGCCGGAATGGCCGCCTGAAAATATCGAGGATTTGGCGAAAAGGGCAGATGAACCGTTCTGAGCGGTTCGTTCTGAAGGATAAGAAAGATGCGTCACGGATTGTCTGGGCGGAAGCTCAATATCACCTCTAGCCACCGGGCTGCGATGTTCCGGAATATGGCAACGTCGCTGCTGAAGCATGAGCAGATCACGACCACCTTGCCGAAGGCCAAGGAATTGCGCCCTTACGTTGAGCGTATGATTACGCTTGGCAAGCGTGGTGGCCTGCATGCGCGCCGTCAGGCGCTGTCGCAGATCCGCGACGAAGCGGTGGTGGCGAAGCTGTTTGGCGAAATCGCTGAGCGCTACAAGGTGCGTTCCGGTGGTTATTGCCGCGTGTTGAAGGCGGGCATGCGCTATGGCGATGCGGCCGACATGGCGGTCATTGGATTGGTGGATCGCAACCCGGCCGCTAAGGGCCTGGATAGCGGCCCGAAGCCGGAAGCGACCGAAGAAGAAGCCGCCGAAAGCTGAGGCTTTCGCTGCTTACCAAAAAAGGGCGGTCCCAGCGTGGGCCGCCCTTTTTTGCTTTGAGGCGCCCGCATCCAGGACCTGCCTATGTTCAGGGGCGGCCGATCACTTCTGCCAGGGCGGGGGCAAAGCTGCTCAAGGGCGTGGCAAGCTCACGCGGCCAGGCGCGCGGATCCGGCGGAATGGAAAGCCGCACCCGACCTTCGTCGGCGAGCAGCATGAACATCCGCTCCCCCTTCATATCCCAGGCGAGGAAAATCCCCCGCACGCGGCAGCCTTCGGGGTTGCAGCCATGGCCATGCAGATATTGGCCATCCACCACACCAACACCGGGCCCCGCTTCGCGCAGCGCTTCAGCAATGACGCCACGATGCCCGCCACTGGCGGGGCGCAGCACCACGCCCACTTCCGGGCGCTGCGCCAAGGCCAGCACAGGCTGGCCGATCACGCTCATGATATCTGGGTCCATGGCGCGCGCAGGGGCAGCGCCAAGCAGCGCCAGCAGCGCAAGGATGGCGCTTTTATTCGACACGGATATTGGCTTCGCGGACCAGCACGGTCATGGCGGCGCGGCCTTCGCTGACGAAGCGCGTGAAGGCCTCAGGCGTGCTGCCAACCGGCACGGCACCAAGCTGCGCCAGGCGCGCGCGTACCTCAGGCTCGGCTAGGCTGGCGGCGAGGGCCTCATGCAGCCGGGTAATCAGCGGGGCAGGGGTGCCGGCGGGGGCGAAAAGCCCGACCCATTCGCTGATGTCAAAGCCGGGGAAGCCACTTTCGGCGATGGTTGGTACCTCCGGCCGCGCAGCGAGCCTTGCGGCGCTGGCAACGGCCAGGAAGCGCGCCCGCCCGCTATCCACCACGGGGCCGGCTGAAAGCGCGGTGATGAAAACGCCGTCCAGATTACCCCCGGCCAAGTCACGCGCCGCATCCGAACCGCCGCGATAGGGGGCGTGGATCACTTCAATGCCCGCCGCGCGGGTGAATTGCACAAGACCCAGATGCCCCGCCGTGGCATTGCCCTGCGTGCCCATGCTGATCGCGCCCGGCCGCGCCTTGGCGGCGGCGATAAAGGCCGTGAGGTCGCGCGCCGGGAAATCTGCCTTCACCGCGATT
>JACCED010472125.1_pt1 | contig 19563 bp, 16 predicted proteins | sample 7455021 | NCBI WGS metagenome assembly JACCED01 (sample SAMN15323456, study PRJNA562643) | freshwater metagenome | isolation source: river surface water | place: USA:Blue River Watershed | collected 2017-08-19 | reverse complement strand
TTGACCAATTTCACCATATGATTTACAATTATCGATAATACAATTACCAGAAATATCACCTGAATTTGTACCACAAATACCTCCTGCATTTGTTCCAATATTACCAGAAGTATCGCAATTATTTATTGTACAATTTCCATTATTTGCTCCTGTATATTTACCAGTTATACCTCCACCATTTTCTAATATATGCCCATATGATATGCAATTATTTATTTCACCATTACCATTATTATTGGCAAAATATGAACCACATATACCACCTGCAGAATTTCCTACCATACCATATGATTTACAATTATTGATAATACAATTACCATAAATATCACCTGTATTTGTACCACAAATACCTCCGGCATTTGTTCCTATATTACCAGAAGTATCACAATTATTTATTATACAATGTCCGTTATTTGCTCCTGCATATTTGCCAGTAATACCACCACCATTTTCTAATATATGTCCATGTGTTACACAATTATTTATTTCACCATTACCATTATTATTACCAAAGTATGAACCACATATACCACCTGCAGAATTTTCTATTATACCGTATGTTTTACAATTATTGATAATACAATTACCATAAATATCACCTGAATTTATACCACAAATACCTCCTGCGTTTTCACTAATATTGCCAGAAGTATCACAATTATTTATTGTACAATGTCCATTATTTTCTCCTGCATTTTTACCACATATTCCACCAGCTGAAATATTAATCTTACCTGATGTATAACAATTTTCTATTAAACAATTACTATTATTACCTGCACCGGCATAAGGACCACATATTCCACCGTTTTCTAAACCAATAATTCCTAAAGAATATGAATATCTTATAATACAATTACCATTAACACCAGCATAAGCTGCACATATACCTCCACTATTTATTCCATATATATCTCGTGTACTATAACAACCAGAAATATCACATACGCCGAACATTCCTGCATTTGGACCACATATACCACCTCCATAATTATTAATTGTTCCAGTTGCATATGAATTAATTATTTTACAATTATGTGTATGGGTACCGCATATACCTCCTGCTTGAAAACCAATATTCCCACTTGAATGGCAATTATCTATAATACATATGCCATTATTATCTCCAGTATTTGGACCACATATACCTCCACTTTCTTCGCCAATTTCGCCAATAGATGAACAATTAGTTATTGTACAATTACCATAATTATCTCCAGTATTTTGACCACATATACCTCCACTTCCTTCTCCTATTAGACCAACAGATGAACAATTGCTTATATTACAATGACCATTAAACGCTCCTGCAGAAGAACCACATATACCTCCAGCTTTTTCTCCAATTATACCATTGGTTGTACAATTATTAATATTAACTGTTCCATTACTTCCTGCAAACGAACCACATATACCACCTGATTCAAAACCAGTAATATTGCCATAATAAATGCAATTACTTATATCAAGTATACCATTATTAATTCCAGAATTTAAACCACATATACCACCTGCATATTGGCCAGTAATCATTCCATTGGATGAACAATTGCTTATATTACATTGACCATTAAACCCTCCTGCATAAGAACCACATATACCTCCAGCTTTTTCTCCAATTGTACCATTGGTTGTACAATTATTTATTCTACATATACCATTATTACATCCTGCAAACGAACCACATATACCTCCTGATTCCAAAGTATTAATATTACCATAATAATTGCAATTACTTATATCAAGTATGCTATTATTATTTCCAGAATATGAACCACATATACCACCTGCATATTGGCCAGTAATTATTCCATTGGATGAACAATCATAAATAATACAACTACCACCATAATTAGATGCCTGATGCCCGCATATACCACCTGCATTTTCTCCAATTGTACCAAAGGTTGTACAATTATGTATTTTACAATTATCTCCATATGAATTAGATATATTTGAACCACATATACCTCCACCATTTTTTTCTATATTACCATATGTTATACAATTATATATTTCAGAATTAAGTGTATTGCTGCCACAAATACCACCTGCATTTTGATTTATAATACCTGTTGTTTTACAATTATATATTTCCATTTGATTCATTTGTGAACCACAAATACCACCTGCAAATTTATCTATATTACCTGTTGTTATACAATCGTATATTATACTATTAATAGCCTGTTTTCCACATATACCTCCACCATTTTCATCTATAATACCAACTGTTGAACAATCATATATTGTAAAATTAGATATATATTCTCCGCAAATACCACCTGCGAATTTATCTATATTACCAATTGATGAACAATTATGTATTAGACAATCAGATGACGCTGAACCACAAATACCACCTCCACTTGGTCCAATTTCGCCGGTTGATGAACAATAACTTATTTCACAATTAGATGATTGTGGACCACAGATACCTCCCGATTCATTTCTAATTATACCAATTGATGAACAATTATTTATTTTACAATTTAATGATTGTGAACCACATATACCACCGGCACGAACATCAATTATTCCTGTTGAATGACAATTAGTAATTGTACATATACTTTGAAAACCAATTTGTTCACCACAAATGCCACCTGCATTTTCAAAAATATTTCCACTTGAATAACAACTGCTTATATCAAGTATTGAATTATTTGTTGCTGAAGATGAACCACATATACCTCCTCCTTTTATTGAAATATCACCATTTGAAGAACAATCATATATAAAAAGTTTACCTGTATTAACAGAAGATAAATATCCACTAATTCCTCCTCCATATTCTCCAATATCTCCACTTGTATTACAATTATATATAATACATTCTCCTAAATCGCTAGTATTTGACCCACATATACCACCTCCTTTTTGTCCAATTATACCTATTGTTGAACAATTACTTATAATACATTTTCCATAAATACCAGTATGTCCGCCACTAATACCTCCAGCTTCATTGCCAATATTTCCCTCCGTGTGACAATTATTGATTGTACAATTTATAGTATGACTTCCACATATGCCTCCTGATTTAAACCCATTAATAACACCATAAGAATTACAATTACTTATATCAACGGTACCATTATTTTGTCCTGTATATGAACCACATATACCTCCACCATAATCTAAAATATTACCATTGGAAGAACAATCATATATATAACATTCTCCAGAAACACCAGTATATGATCCACATATACCTCCTGCACTTTGTCCTATATTGCCACTTGATGAACAATTATTTATAATACATTCTCCAGAAAGACCTGTATTTGAACCACATATACCACCAGCTTCACTACCAATATTTCCTTTTGACATACAATCTTTAATTGTACAATATCCATTATTATAACTGGTATATCTACCACATATACCACCAGATTGAAAACCAATAATTTCACCAAATGAATAACATTCACTTATATCTACTATTCCATTATTTATTGCTGTATATGAACCACATATACCTCCAGCATAATCTAAAATATTACCATTACTACTACAATCATATATATAACATTTTCCTTCATTATCAGCAGTATTTGTTCCACATATACCACCTGCATTTAAAGAAATATCGCCACTTGATGAACAATTATTTATTGTACAAATACCATTGTTTCCTGTATATGAACCACATATTCCTCCTGCATTTTCTCCTATATTGCCACTTGAAAAACAATTATTTATTATACAAATACCATCATTTCCAGCATATGAACCACATATTCCACCACCATTTTCTGAAATATCACCAGCTGATGAACAATTATTTATTTCACAATTACCATCAATACCAGTATATGAACCACATATTCCTCCTGCTTCACTTCCAATTATTCCTTTTGAATGGCAATTTAAAATATTACAATTACCATTATTATTACTAGTATTTTTTCCACATATACCTCCTGATTGAAATCCAATAATATCGCCATATGAATAACAATTACTTATATCTACATATCCATTATTTTCTGCTGTATTTAAACCACATATACCTCCTGCAAAATCACTAATATTTCCATTTGTAGAACAATCATATATATTACAAGTACCACTATTTATACCAGTATATGAACCACATATACCACCACCTTCTGATAAAATATTGCCATTACTGAAACAGGTATTTATTATACAATTTCCATTATTATTTCCGCTATTTATACCACATATACCACCTCCATTTGTTCCTATATTACCTTGTGAACTACAATTATTTATTATACAATTACCATTATTTGCCGTATTTGAACCACATATACCACCTCCATTTGTTCCTATATCGCCGTTTGTTGTACAATTACTTATTATACATTCACCATTATTTCCTGTATATGAACCACATATTCCTCCTGCATATTCTCCTATATTACCATATGACATACAATAATTTATAATACAATTACCATTATTATATCCTGCATATGTACCGCAAATACCTCCTCCATTATCTTCAATATTACCATTTGATGAACAATAACTTATTGTACAATTTCCAGTATTTGCTGTATATACTCCACATATACCACCTGATTGTATTCCAATTTTTCCTTTTGAGTGACAATTAATTATTATACAATTACCAAATTCAGAACCTGCATTTGAACCACATATACCACCTGCTTGAAATCCACTAATATCACCATATGAAAAACAATTACTTATATCAACTGTTCCATAATTTGGTGCTGCAGATATACCACATATTCCACCAGCTTGATCACCAAAAATAACTCCTATAGAAGAACAATCATATATATGACAGGTACCCCCATTATCAGCAGTATTTTGACCACATATTCCGCCAGCAAAATTATCAATATTACCAATTGTATAACAATTATTTATAGTACAATTACCACCATTATTTCCAGTATAATTGCCACATATTCCACCTGCGTTCGTTGAAATATTACCATTTGATTTACAATTATTTATAATACAATTACCATTATTTCCAGTATAAGAACCACATATACCACCTCCAAACATTAAAATATTACCATTTGATATACAATCATTTATAATACAATTACCATTGTCATTACCACTATATGAACCACATATACCACCTCCATAAATCGAAATATTACCCATTGTTGTACAATTATTTATTGTACATGTACCATCATTTCCAGTATAATAACCACATATTCCACCACCACTATCTGCAATATTACCTATCGATGTACAATTATTTATTGTACAGTTACCATTATTATTTCCAGTATATGAACCACATATACCTCCGGCATTATCAAATATATTACCATTTGATGAACAATTATTTAATATACAATTACCACCGTCATTACCAGTATATGAACCACATATTCCACCTGCACTTACTCCGATATTACCTACTGATGTACAATTATTTATTGTACAGATACCATCAGAAAATCCAGTATTAATTCCACAAATACCACCTCCATTTTCTCCTATATTGCCTTTTGAAAAACAGTCATTTATTGTACAATTACCATTATTTGCTGTATGTGCTCCACAAATACCACCTCCATTTTCTGAAATATCACCATTTGAAAAACAATTATTTATTGTACAACTACCATTATTTCCAGCGTGTGTCCCACAAATACCTCCAGCATTTTCTCCTATAATACCGTTTGAAGAACAGTCATTTATTATACAATTACCATTATTTCCTGTATGTGACCCACAAATACCACCTGCATTTTCTCCTATATTGTTATTTGAAAAACAATTATTTATTGTACAACTACCATTATTTCCTGCGTATGAACCACATATACCACCTCCGTTTTCTCCTATATTGCCATTCGAAGAACAATCATTTATTATACAATTACCATTATCTCCTGCGTATGAACCACATATACCACCTCCATTTTGTGAAATATCGCCATTTGTATTGCAATTAACAATTTTACAGGTTCCATTATTATAACCACAATATTGTCCAGCGATACCGCCTCCATATATATCAATATCACCAGTCGTAGTACATCCTGATATATCTATTTCGCCATAAATTGCTCCACTTTGTTTTCCAATTATTCCACCTCCATTTTCATATATATATCCAGATGAAGTACAATTTTCTATTAAACAATAACCATAATTATTACATAATCCTGAACCTATAATACCTCCTGCTCCTTCAGCAATTTGATTACCAGATGATGAACAATTACGAATTATTAATTCTCCACCAGATGTATCAATTATTGGATCACCTTCTGAACCATTTGCACCGCATATACCACCTCCATTTTGTGAAATATCGCCATTTGTATTACAATTAATAATTCTACAGGTTCCATTATTATAACCACAATATTGTCCAGCGATACCGCCTCCATATATATCAATATCACCAGTCGTAGTACATCCTGATATATCTATTACACCATAATTTTTACCACTTTCTATTCCAATTATACCGCCTCCATTTGTATTTATATATCCTGATGAAGTACAATTTTCTATTATACAATAACCAAAATTATTACATAATCCTGAACCTATAATACCTCCTGCTCCTTCACCAACTTGATTACCAAATGACGAACAATTACGAATTATTAATTCTCCACCAGAGGTATCAATTATTGGATCACCTTCTGAACCATTTGCACCGCATATACCTCCTGCATTTTTATTAATTTCTCCACTATTATTGCAATTAAGAATTTCACAATATCCGCCAAGATATCCAGCAGCCCATAATCCACATATACCTCCTGCAGTAGTTCCTATATTTCCAGAATTATCACAATATGATATTACACAATGACCGCCATTTGAACCTGCTTCAGAACCACATATTCCTCCTCCATGCAGACCAATATTACCAGAAGTAAATCTACATCCAGAAATATCACACTGAGCTTCCCCATATTTACCATTACCAGCCCCTGAACCACAAATACCACCTCCATAATTATCAATATCTCCTTCTGACTCGCAATTAATTATTGAAAAAAATTTTTGATATGGTTTAATTATTCCTCCTCCGTTACTTTTAATACCTACAGTTGATTTTACTTTTAAATTTTTAATAGTGGGTCTTACATTATATGAAATAACTGTATTTGCAACTCCAAATATTCCTTCATTTTCCCATTCAACTGATATAGTATTTTCTGAACCATCAAAAACATCTTCCTCATTTAAAAGAATATAATCTAAATCTGTAAAATAATTTATTCCATCATATGTAATTTCACTTAAACTAATATCTTTTAATAAATAATGTACTTGGGCTACTTCAATAAAAATTTCAGGATTTAATGGCAATAAAGTTGCTAATGAATGACTACCTGCTAAAACATGATTCCAATTACTAATATTTTCATTAAAATAATAATCTTTTACATCAGTTGAATCACTTTCCAATATCCAATTTCCATTTTTATTGCCTGTTAAATCAATTGAATATCTGATATTTATACCCAAATCAGTTTCAACCATTTTAACTTCTGTTTCAAATGATTTATTATTTAAATTACATGCTAATAAATCAACTGTAAGTGTTCCATTTTTCTCTTTTATTTGAGTAATTAATTTTACTAATTTGGATGAAAAAAATCTATATTTATTTGTTCTTTTTTCATCAATTGTTTCATTAGTAAAAAAAGGAATTTTATAATATCCTGGAAAATGATAAACGAAAGTTAAATTAGTTTTATTATCTATTATGTTCATAATATCATCAATATTTGTATTATTGTTACAACTAATTACAATATGTTCACTTTTAAATGAATTTATCAATATATCCAAATCTTTAATGGTATTATTAATTAATACTACACTCATTTATAATATTATAAATCTATATAAAAAAATTATTAAATAATATTTCAAGATTATCTGTTTGATTTTTTGCAAAATTACGTAAAGGAGTTCCAAATGTTGATACAATAATTATATTAACATTTTCTGTTTCAACTAAAATACCATTTACATTAGTTGATATTTGAGTTTTTGGGGCTGTTCTTATAAATTCATATAATTTTTCAATATGTTTGTATAATGGTGAATTCATTGATATTATTGTTGCATATATTTTTGTATTTTTATTGTATTCTATATAAAATGAATGATTATTATCCCACCATGGAATAATCCATTTAATATAATTTTCGTCTTCATATCGATGTTCATATTCATTATATTTAATTAACCACGGTTGTGCTCTACAAAATTCCCTAGAATTAAACATATTCAAATAAGTATCTAGGATAACCATTTTATAATATTTATTTAAATTATTATTATTTGAATTTTCATTTTTTTATAAAAAAATTGAATTTTATTTTAATTTAATGATTAATTAAATAAAAAAATGGAAAAGACTATTAATTTTGTTGATAAATATCTCCGTATTTTTAATAGCAATACTCCAGTTAAAGATATTCCTTGGTTTTTACCTTATGATGAAGATATCAATCGTATTGAATATGATAATCGTATCGAATGGTTTATTACTGATTTTAGTAACAATAAATTTATAAATATTACATATGATAAGATTAATGATAAATATTATACTGTATTTAGCAATATTTCTCCTTTTTATAATGAAATTACCCAAAATTTACCTAAACTAATTACTTGTAAAGACTTCGTAATTTATGATAATGTTGACTTTAAAGTTTTTGAAACTCCAAACCCAATTGATATTATTGCTGCATCTTTTAACACACCTAATAATATTATTTATGAAGTTAATTCTTATTATTAAAAACATAAATCCATTTTTATTTATAAAAAAGATAAATCCTCAACTTTTTAGACACAAATATGTCTAATTTTAATTATGTAATATAATATAAATAGACACAAATGAAAATATTTTTTTATCAAAATTACAGAAATTAAAATTTTCCTCATCTTTTTCATGTGACATGAAAAAATTGAAATTTTACTTATTCTAATATAAAAATAATATATAAAAATGTTTACAAGCAAACTAAAATCACCGTATTACGAGGCGATTCGAGATGGAATTAAGATTTATGAAGTCCGGTGTTACGATGAAACTCGACGTAAAATGAATGTTGAGGATAATTGGAATTTTAATCATAATGATGATTTAAATTTGCCAATTATTAAAACAAAAATTGTAGAAATTAAAGTATATCCTAATTTTAGGTCTGCAATTGAAGAAACAGGATATCAACAATTGCTTCCTGAAGTCAATTCTATTGAAGAAGCAATTACTACTTATGAAAATTTTGATAATGGTAATTATAAAAAAAATGGAGAATTATTTGGTGTAGTGCGATTTAAATTAGAGGTTTATTCATAGGATACTCTGCATATATCAAATGCTACGCTATTCATTGAATTTGCCATTGTTCTGACATAACCTCCGCTACTAATTTTTATTTTATAATAGCCAATTTTATAATTATTATTTATATCTATATTTTTTTCCCACAATTCTAATATTTCTTTTTGTCGAAAATCACCTTTTACTTTATTTATTTTTTCACTAATAAGAACAAATAAATCCTTTCCATTAATAATTTCTTCATTTTCTTTTATATTAAAAAATAGAGTAACATCTTTTGTTGGTATTATATTATCTTTAATTAAATTATTTTTAGCAGCATCCCATAATCGAACCATTTTACCATCAATATTAATAGTTTTGGATGAATATTTTGGATATTCTTGAACTATATTTCTTTCCTCTGTAAAACAATCTTCTTTAAAATCTAAATTATTATTAATTAATCCCATTATATCATAAGTATCTGTTTGAAATGATTCAATTACTTTATATTTATAAATTTTATTATGACCACATTCTTTATCCTTATACATTTTATCTTCATGTGTTAATAATCGAATAATTCCGTATGCTAATGGATCAAGTCGCCCAGCAAATGCAACTTTTTCATTAGGAGATAAATTATATTTCTTTCGAAAATTATTAATAACATCATTCATTGATTCACCAATTTCCTTATAAAAATCAATAATCATCTTTATAAAATAAAATATATAAACTTATAAATTTCATTTTTTTATAAAAAAAACTTAAACAATATATTGACTTAATTCAAAATAAAATTCAATATTAGGTGATACAATACTACGTTTCGATTTTACATATTGAATTGCGTCATCATATGACATATTCATTTTGCGCATAATATATGAGATAATAATTGTACCGCTTCGTGAAATTCCAGCATAACAATGCACAATAACATTTTCATTTTTCTGAACAGCGTTTTCAATAAATTCATATGCCTCTTCAAAATAACTGCTAATATTCTGATTTTTTGTATCTAGAATTGGAATAATTTTTTGATTGACATTTTCTAATAATGGTGGATTGGTCATTACTGATAGAACGTGTTTTAAATCATATGTTTTAATATTTATATTATTTATACAGCATACTCCTGATAAGTATACACCTGGAATAATTTCTGATATTTCATAATGGTCTGAAATATTGAAATGAGAAATTTTTTTATCAAGTAGACGATTATTAACATCTCCAATCTTATTGTCAACAAGATATTTTTCATATTCTGAGAACGTCAATGTAATATTTTCTGGTACGAATGTCCTTAAAAGTTCAGTAACTAAATCTTTTTGAGCCGTTGTTGTAAAAATTATTATATTTGAAATTGTTTGAAGATCGACTAATAGTTCGTTAAATTTATAAATCATATCTGAAATATTTAAACTTTTACGTTTTAATCTATCTATAAAACATTTGTTCGCCATCATACAATAACATTTTCCTGGTAATTTACTCGTATCTAATAATACAAGCGTATTGATAAATATTTGTTTATCCATTTTTATTATAATATAAATCTATATATATGTATCATAATTTCAATTTTTTTAGGTTTACTTTATATATTTTTTTTATATAATTATTGATATGCAGAATATAATTTTATTTTTTATTATAATATTTCTATTTTTATATATTTTTAATAAAAAAACCAAAATAAATGTCCCTAAAAAACAAAAATCTATAATTAAATCAATAACTAAAACTCCATTAAAAAAAAATAAACCAATCAAAAAACCAGAAGATTTAGTCTATTTAGATATTGGTTTTAATAATCAATTTATTGGAAGAATTACAATTAAATTATTTAGTGATATAGTTCCAAAAACTTGTAAAAATTTTAGAACATTATGTCAAAATAAAAGTTATAACGATTCACCTTTTCATAGAATAATAAGAGATTTTATGATACAAGGCGGTGATTATACAAATGGAAATGGTACTGGTGGAGCTTCTATATATGGAGAGACTTTTGAAGATGAAAATTTTGTATTAAAACACGATAAAAAATATTTATTATCAATGGCAAATGCTGGCCCAGATACAAATGGTTCTCAATTTTTTATTACTACTGGTTTAGCATCACATTTAGATGGAAAACACGTTGTATTTGGACAAGTCATTCATGGATTTAGTTTAATAGATGGATTAAATAAAGTCCCTACTGATGATAATGATAAACCGAATGATAATTATAGTATTATTGATTGTGGAATAGTTAAACAACTCCTTCAATAACCGTTTTATTTTTTTTATTAACACTTGCATATATATCTTTTTCATTTATATTTTTAATAAAATCTAAATCACTATTATCATACCAATAATTATTTGATGAATTACTTGAATCAATTATTAATTCATTTTGTATTTCATCACTCTTATCATTATTTGATTCTGTTAATATGTCATCTGTATTGGTTTCTATCGGAAATTCTTGTGGAATATTTAGAAATAAGTTATCTTCAATTGTTCGTGTTTTACCCCATTTAAAATTATCCATACCAGCTAATGAATAAAAATATGTTAATAAATTTATTATTGAACCAAATAAAATAAAAAAGATAAACGAAAAATAATAATAGAGTGCTTTTTTAAATATCATTGGTTTTATAAAAACTGGTATTAAAAATCCATATGCATAAGGTATAATCATAATTATTGATAATAATAACATTAAATATGATGGTTGTGTAAATAAACTTTTTAAGAAAAATATTGTTGCAATAAATACAAATGGAGATAAACTATAGATAGTTATATTTACAAATGCCCCTATTCTTTCAAAAATATTAATATTTGGCATAAATAACATCATTAAATCATTTAAATTTGCTCCTAAACTCCATCTTCTTCTTTGGGATAAAAATACTCTTAAAGTAGTTGGAACATTTGTATGTGCAATAGCATTTAAATTTTGAACTGTTTTTGCATATGGATACATTGATAACATTATACAAACGTGATTTCTGTCTTCACTTGATACACTTCTAATATGGGTAAATAAATCATCTGTATCTTTTGGCAAATAATAAAATTTAGATAATATAGCATTGCCACAAGTTTCTTCAGAAATTCTCAAAATTTGATTACATCCTGATAAACAATTTACTTTTTTTGTTAATTTAGACTGTGCGTTTCTTTTTAAACATTGTTCAAACATATATTCACCATGTTGATATAATACGAATAAGTCAGTTGGATGATTTTTAGTATTAACGTCAACATATCCAACACATCCAAAAATATTATTATCGTGTTCTATAGATGAAATCAATTCATAGGAACAATTATAATCTAATACAGTATCTGCATCAACTCCTATTATATATTTTATTTTTCCTGCAAATATTTCATCAAATTGGTATTCTATATGATGAAATAAACCAAGTGATATCATTGAATCATTTACATTCTTTCTATTATAATTATAACATAATTTTCGAACTAATACTAAAGAATCACGCTTACCGTAATTAATATTTTTGACTATTAAAATATATTTCATTGTATTATTTTTAAAAGTATAATCACCAGTATAAATTTCTAAAGTATTTTCTTGATTATCCCATGTCGTATAATTTACTTTTTTTGGTAAAAAATTATTATTTAATATTTTTTGTAATAAAATTTGGTCTGTTGATAATATATTTCCAGAACCTAATACTTTTCCATCACATACAATAACCATACAATTTTTATCATTTTTAACTGTTCTCTGTAAAACAACTGAATTAATAGTATGTGTTAATTCTTCTTCTGATTCATTATAACAAGGAATTACATATACATAATTAGTTGGATTTAATGAGCGTTTTAAATCATTTATCTTTTTATTTGAAAATATTTTTTTTAATAATAATAAAATTGAACTAAATGAATTTAATAATGATGTTAATGCTAATATACAAATATAAGCATACCAATGTTTGTGATAAAAACCAAATGTAATTGAAAGTAATGCATTTGCCATAAATAGTACTAACATTACTAAATATTTCTGATATTTTAATATCATTTTGTTACTAATAATATACTTATATAATAAAATTTAATTATATTGTTAAAAAAATTGAAATTTATAATAATCTAATTATGCTATTATATATTAATTTAATTATAAATTATAATGGAACAATCATTGAAGAAAGATCTTCCTAAAGAACAGGAAGATGAAATCTATTCCCGTTATCGTCATCACATCGGTTATTTTGGGAGGCAAATCAGCGTGGATGCGTCACAAGGAGCACAAATAGTAGAAAACTTTAGTCGTTATGGATATTATGGTCAAGTAATTACTGACATTGAGCGCACAGTTGACCCGGATGCAACACCATTCAAGCCTCGACCCGATGACTATTTTCGACGCATTGTGCTTCATTGCAACAAAGACCCACAACATCGATTGACTCTTTATGGAAACTTACACAAGGTTCAAAAAGATGAACCTCAAGCAAAAAAGCAGCGTAAATAATTTTTTTATTAATTTAATATCATTTAAAAAAATTGAATAATTAATGTGTATATAATTTTTGATTATAAAAATGGAACTTGATTTTGCCAAGTTAAATATTAATGACGATTTCGATAAATTGATTAATATAATCTTAGAAGAAAATAAATCTGTTATTAAATTGCAAAAATCAATTGGTGTATATAATTTATTAGAATCTATTATTGATATTCAAAATGGAAAATCTTCTGATTTTAATAAAGTACTTGAAAATCTGGATATTGTTATTAGAGATGCTACTAATGCTATTATGTATTCATTAGACGAAGAATCTGAATCATTTTTTGATGATATTAAAATTGGAGCTATTAATTCAAAAAATTGTATTAATTTATTTATTAAAAAAAGTTGAAAAAAATAACATTTAAAGTTATATTTTTAATATAAATTATTCTTATAAATGAGCCTTACTGTATGTTCTGAATGGAGTGTTGATGCTGACAAAAATGTTACCTATTTTGACCAAATGCGCAACCAAAAATTTGCAACTGGTGTAACAAAAAAGGTAACAGTTGAAGACTCGACTAAACCAGTCAATATGTATGAACACAAATTCAACTTTGGTACAAGCAAACCATACATGTCAACCCAATTTAATGGTTATCAAATTGATTATCGTCCTAAAACCACTAAAGCTGGTCATATGGCTGAAAACCATCTATTTGTTCTTCCTATTTTCCGTCGTCAAAGGGGAACATCTGAAAACAAAAAAGAAATTGTTTTTGCCCAAACTCAAGATGACGTAGAAGTCTTTCTTGGTCTTCAAGAACCAAAACCTGTTGAAGCTCCAGTAACTGAACAAGCTACTGAATCAACTGAACCTGTTGCTGAAACTACTGAACCTGTTGCTGAAGCTGCTTAAATTTTCTTTTATATAAAAAAATTTTATCATTATTAGACATATTATTTATAAACAAACAATTTTTTTATTAATACATTTTATTAAATTTCATATGATTATTATGCTTATTATCATTATTTGACATATTCTTTATTTGATATTTATAACATACACTATTATTAATAACAAATTTTGTTGTTAATAATACATTTTTAATTTCACATTCAGATTCTTTAATAGATTTATAATCTGGCGGTGAATCCCACTCCCAATATTTATAACTCGGAATAGTCCGTGGATATTTTTCATTTGCCAAATCAACTAAACTTGGCATTAAAATATATCCAATTACATTTATATATTTATAATTAGGTTTTTTAATCCATCCATTTTCTTGAATATTTGCAATAATATTCAAAAAATCAAATTGAACACAACTATCATTTGGATTTTTAATGAATCCAAAATACAAATTAAGAATCTTTGAAAATGAACAGATTGATTCGCCAGTATGAGAATGGTCAACCAAAATAATCTTTTTATTTACATTAATATTAAGACTATCAAGATATTCAAAATAGTTTTTAAGTTGACTATCTGTTGGATTACAATCATCTAAAAATGGTCGACCAGAAAAGATAATACGTTTAACATCACAATGTTTTTCTACGATATACGACAAATAACAAGGTGATTGACCAATAAATAGCAATTGTTCATCTTTATATCTACTTATAATTTTTGCTGCTGTTTGGATTTCACTAATTACTGATGCCGGAAGTATCATTTTAGACATATTTTAATTATTACTAAATAGTATAATTAATCTTTAATTTCAATTTTTTATAAATGTTTTTTTAATAAATCCTTTTTTAATTCATCAACTTGTTCTTGTGCTAATAATACTTCATAACATTCTCTTACCCAAGAATCATCAATATCACAAATTTCAGAATCAAAATGTAAGTTAGTTTGTAATCGAGATAAATCTAAAGTCATAATGTTAGTATTAATTTTAATAATAAAATTAAAAGGTTCTTCAACATAATAACTGATATTGTTAAGACATTTTTCTACTTTTACTTTCATATATATATAATAATTAAAAATATTTTTTTATATATTAAACATTTGAATAATATGTACCTACCTTCCTATAATCTTTTATATAAACTCCTAATGGATATATACCATATAAATCCATTTTGTATGCTGGTATATCTCCATCTGAAATATCATTGTTTATGGTAATAACACCAACATATCTATAAATTACTTTACATAGTGTAAATTTTTTTTGTTTAGCGATAATACGAATGATAAAATAATTATCATAAGATTGAAATATTTCCTTTTCGTTACCCTTTAAATTATTACTAATTTTTCCATTTACATTTAATTCGTTATTATTCTCTAAATTAATAATTAATCCTTTTTTGTGAAAATCCAATTTAATATTACTATAAAATACATCATCTTGATTAAAATCTTCTTGTCCAAAAATAATAGAAGGCGTATTTTTACGAATATTGTTAATAAGTTCCATTTTTATATAATATTTCTTATATAAGCTATTTTAAGTTTCATTTTTTTTATAAAAATTGATTTTTTGATTTTTTATTAAGAAATATTATTAAAATGTTTGATATAACAAATACACATATAATATTATGCTCTTGTATAATATTATTTATACTTTATTGGAAGTTAAATATTTCAGGATTATATAAAGCCTATAACATTAGTTTTCTTTTAGAAGAACATAAAGTAATAATTATTTGTGATATAAACCATAAAATGATAAAAATATATAGATTTTTTTCGGTTCCTATTTTCGATATTGATGATGATGATGGAATCATTAATTATTTAATAAATACTAATGTTGAAAATATCATATTAGATACAGATGGTGGGAGCGTTGTTGCAAGTGATAGATTATTATCACATATTACTAAATCAAAAATAAAATTAAAAATTTATGTTATAAGAAAGGCATATAGCGCTGGAACAGTTTTAGCTTTATCAGCAGATAAATTATATATGGATAAAAATGCGTGTTTATCACCAACTGAACCTCAAATAACTCTTGAAAATGATACTTATTCTGTTAAAGATTTTATGGATTTATATAAATATAAAGATATAGATTCTATTGATGATGGAAGTATTTTAACATATCATAATTTAAAAAAAATGTTTAATGAAAATATTAATTTAATTAAAAAATTATTAAAAAATAAATTTAATGATATTTCTGAAAAAAGAAAAATAAAAGTACTTAATAAATTTACTGATGGTACAATTTCACATCATATGCCATTTAATTGTCGATATTTAAAAAAATATTTGAATATTGAAACTGAAATTCCAAAGGATATATATGTTATTTACAATTTATTTTATACTCTCAATTACTGAGATTAAGATTAAGATTAAAAATTAATGATTTTATTACCTGCTAACACACCGTTCAAAAAAACCTTTATTGTGTTTTTACCTTTTGTTAATCTTTTTGAAATACTTCGCGCTGTTGTTATTCTGCTCATACTATATATCGAAACTTTCGCATTTATTTTAATAGTTACTTTATCACGGCTTCTTGCGTTAATAATATTAATTACTGCACCTGTACTAGTTTTACTAATACTAACTGTTGCGCGAAGAGGTTTGTCTATTTTTGAATATGTTCCATCCAATTTGTCTTGTGGATATGGAATAAAACTTAAATCTGCTGATGGTTCTGTTGAATTAAATTTATTCATATCTTTTAATATATTTTTTAAAATATCTGACATATATACGATAGTTCTACTATCATTTAATCCAGAATTTTCACTAGAATATGCCATTATTTCATTTGGTAATCCTGGTAAAGAATAATTATAATTCGATGTTTCTATATCTACTTTTGATTTTATTAAATTATATACACTATTTGTTTTAATCATAATATTATCTATAGTATATTGACGAGTATCGCCATTATTATTACTAACTAATTTATGATATTCGCTTAATGTATTTTGTCCGTATGTAGCTTTTCCAACACTTAAACCAATTAAACAAAAATGTAATAATTTGACATATAATTTATTTTTTGTATTATCGGAATTAACTGTAATAGTACCTAAATTAGTATAAACTCCGCTAGATTTTGTCCAATTTAATGATAATGTTATATTTAAGCTGAATGATGATGTTGATATATTACTAACAGTAAAATTAACAGCATTATATGATGGATCGTAAATAAAATTTACATTGCAAGTAATATTTGAAGTAAATTTATAAAATAATTCTATATGATTTTTAACATAGCTTAAATTAGTTTTGATTGTAGCTACTTGTGCTTCTGTAACCGATGATGGAAGAGAGTTATAATTAATTTCCAAACTCATTTTTATATATAATTATATCATATAATTTTTTTTTAATTTTTTTTTAATTTTTTTCTACCATTTTTATACGCATATTATAATTAAACCTAATTAATACTTTCAAAAAATAATCTCCATTTTGGAATACTTCTTGCAAATGTTATTCTATGGTCTGCGTCATTACCTTCTGAAAATGCATTTACTTTTGTATTACCTAGGCCTTTTTGAAAATTTGCACATAATTGACAAGTTAATGCACTAATTGATTCGTCTATTTCACCATAATGCATATTTAATGGTGTATTAATTACCCATCTATACGGTGTTACTGTATTAATTAATTTTCCATATATAGAATTTCTAAAATATACTGGATTTAAATATTCTGGTTTTATTAAAGTTTTAATATCTGTTGGATAATCTGCTTGTGTTAAAGTTGGATCTTTTAAATATATTCTTCTGGCTAATTGATACTTATTAGGTAAAAACATACTTTTAGCTAAACAACATTTACCATAATATTCTTGAAATGAAAATACTGTTAAAATAAAAGGAACTGGCAACCAGGGTGCATCAATTTCTCTAGGAAAAAATAATATTTGATTAGTTAAAGAATATCCATCATTTTGACATGCAGCTGTTCCTGCTGCTTTAACTAATATATTATATTTATTTAATTTTTCTAAAAATGCCAAACTAACTATACCTCCTTGCGACCATCCTGTTACAAATAAATCAATTTTATTAAGTTGTTTTTCTTTTAATAATTCAAGTACAGCGTAATATAAATCTAAACAAGCCTGTGATTGACTATCTAAAACTATATAACTATCAAATTCACGAGATAAACCTAAACCAAAATAATCGGCAGCAATAACTATATATCCCATTCCGGCAAATTGTGAGATAACTAATCTGGTTTCAAATGAATTATCAATAAATGAGGGAACATCATATTGACCTAAAACTGTACCGTGTTGATAGGATAAAATTGGTAAATTTTTATTACTTATATCAGGAATTGCAATTATACCATATGCAATTGTACGTTTTCTTTTTTCTGATATTATAGAATTATATTTAATTCTATATATTTTACATCCATATAAAGGTTCATTATAAGTAACATTTGCTTTAGGTATATTATTTAATAAGTCAGTGTTTTGTAGATTTTTTAAATCTTCTTTAGTATACTCTTTAATTTGGTTATAACTAATAAGAAACTTCATTATAATTTATATAAGTAAAAAAATATTATTTATGGTTGAAAAATAAATTTAATTTTTATTTTTCAAATTGGCGAATATAAGTTTTTTTCTCGATATGTTATTTAATTGTTTTTAATACCATACCATTTTTCATTGGTTTATAATTCAATTGATAATTTATTTGTTTTTAATACTTGTCCTGTTTTTAATGTTATTTCAATTTCATATTTTATTTTCTTGTTATTTGGATTATATAAACTATCTACATATGTTAATATTTTATT
>JACCED011156505.1_pt1 | contig 19565 bp, 11 predicted proteins | sample 7455021 | NCBI WGS metagenome assembly JACCED01 (sample SAMN15323456, study PRJNA562643) | freshwater metagenome | isolation source: river surface water | place: USA:Blue River Watershed | collected 2017-08-19 | reverse complement strand
GTATGTGGATTTGTCATGAACATAATTAGTAAAAACAACAAAACTACAAAATGTTTATTCATTTTATAAATAGCAAAAGAACTTTTTAATCTGATTTATTACACAAATTTTAATTAATCAAATTATTCAAATTTGAAATAATCTGTTATAACTGTATTCTTATTTCTTTTATTAGCCAATCTAATTAATATTGGATCAAATAATAGTTTCTTAACCTCATCTTCTTTCAAATCATTCAATCTGTCTTTAACCTTTTTCATATCTCCCTCTTTCTCTTTTATTAGTTTTTTACGTACTTCTTCAAAATGATTGCTGGCTTTTCTATATCCATCTAGATTCTCTAAAGTTAATGCATACAGTTGTAATACAGGTTTCATTATCTGATTTGTAATATAGAATTCATAATCTGGTTTCAACTTTTTATCTCGAATATAATCTGGATGTTCGATGCGCTCACCTTGAAGCATTTTCTTACCTTTTTTTTCATCTACTTGAATATATACAAAAGGAATACGATCATTGACTTGGGGTTTATTACCTGGATCTCTTTCTCCCATTCTTTCTGCTAAAACCTTATGAGCAATCTTATCAGGATCCTTATAATCTGAACGTAATGACTTAGTAATAATCAAGTCCTCTAATGGATATTTACCGTCAATTAAATCATTCAAAGATTCTTTCAAGAATTTCAAAGATTTTTTAATATCTTGTTCATTCAAAATAATATCCAAAATCCCGCCGTATATTTTTTTCACAATATTCGCATTATCACGTCTCTTTAATACAATACCCATACTTGTCATTTTACAATGTTCGTCATCATTCTCATATTTATTTGCACAATAACGCTTTTTACTGAATAATATAAATGGATAGAATGTTTTTTCATACTCAGCATCATGAGGTGGTTTTAGAAATGGTTTAAACTTTGTAGAAAGTTCCTTCGCTACTTGAATTGACGGCATGATAGCTTCCTTGCCTTTTATGGGGTTCCCAAGAGCATCTTTCAGTGGTAACTTGATGAAGCAGGAATCGGTATTGTGGACTATTAATTTCCCTACTCCTGCTTGAAAATGATTATTTTCAGTAGTATAATCATATACATAACCATCATATGATATTTCATGCATTTTTTTTATTTTATATGGATTTTTCCTCTGTGTTCGTTTTGTACATGTGATTCTATATATGTGTATTTTATCTTTTCGTGTATTTATTGATACACTATAACCAATTGATTGAGCTAATAGATAAATACTAAATGCTGATATTTGCGATTTTTGATCAATTCGTGTATATCCATTCACATCTTTATCACCATCAGCATCATACAAACCTTTCCAGAATGCCTCCCTTACAGATAATTTGGAATTTAAAATACTTAATGGTACTATTTTATGATCATCATAATATGCAAAGTTTCTATATTTTTCAATAAAGTTCTTTAATAATCCAGAATTATTAGAAGGAACTAATTTATATACACCTGAACTATCTATCGTATCTAATATTTTCCATTGTAATTCTGGATAAACTTTTTCACACAAATCTTTATAAATATTTTGCAATGGTATTGAAGAATTATTAATTGCCCATGATCTCTTCTTTCCACTTTTACAATTATAAATACCACAACTTCCATCTCCCATAAACATACCCATTATACGGGCTTCTTCTTCTGAAATATTATTAATATTTTCTTGAAATACTGGAAAATCCATATGCAATAATTCGTCACCAATATTTAAATTTTTTGGTGAAACCTCTGTTTTATCTGGTCTTAATAATGAATGATCATCTGTAACATCTACAACACCTATATGTGTAAGTATCCTATAAATTTTTTTATGACTACATAATTTATGTCTGATTACACGTTTTAATTTAGTCCAACCGTTATCAGACCAAATTTCAATGTTTTCAATTTCACATGACTCTTTATCGCTTTTCCCTGCTTCTGTACATTTAATCCAATTATTCTTTCCAAATAGTTCTGGTATTTTTTCTATTGTTTCGATATATATAAGACCATTTACTTTAATAAGAGATGGTGTATAACCCGTAACACTATCCCCATACACTACCTCTGCATTATAATGTTTTTCAGCAAAGTCCTTCACCATATAAATCATTTTTCTACCAGTCGCGGTTGTACAAGCCGCAATCTCTTTAAGATAAATAGCACTTGTTTTAGCTCCACATTGACCATATAAACTATTTGCAGTTACCTTGTACGCAAGTTGTAGACCATCTAATACTGCTTTCTGAAAATCATCGTAAGTATCATCCATAGATTCAATATCATCTCTTTGGATCTCTGTTGATTTATTATTTAAACAAGTTACAATTACTTTTGTATCTGATTCTTTAACTAATCCTGTATAACTTTCTCCAGTTTTTGTTAATACTGTCTTGAATTCGATCTTTTTCCTAGTCTCTTTTCGTTGCTTGAGTAATTTCATTAGAATCTTCGGAATAGTACCTTTTTCACAATTTGGAAATTGTGCAAACCTTACTACTTTTTCACCCTTTTTAATTTTTTTATCATCTACTTTCTCATACACATCATAAGATATATCCAAATATTCATATCCTTCCAAGTTATCATACTTTGGATCTAGAATAATGCTATCATGAGATAAATTCTCACTAATCATACTAGAAGGATACAGTGACGCATAGTCTAAAACTGAAATAGGATCATCAATATAAATTCCTTCTTTAGGTTCTAATACAATCGCACCTTCATACCCATCATCATCTACATTCTCCTCATCGTCATCTTTAATATAATTATTTAAAGTCGGAATCAAAAAGTCAAATACACGACATTCTTTAGCCACTAGACTGAAAATCTTAATTCCTTGCCCTCGCATAAAGATATATGACAAGGGTACATTACATACGTTACTCATACCAATATTATTTGCCAATATCTCTAGTTTCATTATGAGATGATTACAAAGTGCACAGTCCTGACAACAGTAATCCGCAATAATTTTTCGATCAGCTGAAGATCCCTTCTGTAATCTAAAGATATCAGATGGATGTACATCGTGTTTGTTCATTTTCATAAAATGATTCGCAACAGCATCTAGTTTATAAGAATCTAACTTGTGATCACGTTGAACTACCTTCATAACATCAATCAAAACTCTACCTTCCATGTCAATGTATTTTAGTAAATTATCTCCTAATGCCGAAGATGATAATTCTTTTTCAACATATTTACTCCTATGATCCATAAATCTACCTATCTTCATAAAATCATTCAGAATACCTAATTCTTTTGCCCTATCATGTAGATAGGACATATCAAAACCAAATATATTATAGCCTGTAATTATATCTGGATCCAATTTTAAAATTAGTTCTCGCCATTTTAACATAAGTTCTTTCTCTGTATCACATGCTATTACTTCAACATTATCAATTGGGTCACATGTTCCAAGCGTTAAAATAAATCTATTACAACACTGTTTTTCTCCATAAAGATGAACTGTTGTTCCTATTTGAATAATAGGATCACCTTCCAATGGTGGAAATAATCCAATCCATGTTTCATTTCCTGACTGATCAGAAACCTCATATTCTCCTAGTTTTTTCGTTAAAGCTTTTAGAATAGCATCCTTTGTAGATGTATTTATTTCACCTTCTTTTTTATAACCAAGTTTACCTGATAAAATGGCTATTATATCGTCCATTGATTTTTTTAATTTTAACTCAATATCTGAGATATTAACATGATTTTTTGTAAAAACCTTACTTATTTCTCCAGGTTCTGTTTGGTTAAATATTTTAAGGATTTCATTGAATATAAGTGACTTGATTTCACTTGGATCTTTCTTTTCTTTATTTTTTAGATCTGAAAAATACTGCGTCAATTCATAAGCAGTCTTTTTATATGTTTTTTTCGCAACTGGAAAATCCCCATGACTACTAGTACACTCCAAATCAAAACTAGCCACTACAAGTGGTGCGATTTTTTCTTTGAGGGTTTTAGATATAGCTGTCCATTCACAATTTATATCAATCTGACAATGTGTTGGAATAATATGTGAATTTGTTTCATATTGTCCTTTCTTTATTTCTACCCAACCGGTTGGTTCTATGTCCCGAATATGCATCATACGTAGAAAGGGTTCAATATTACTCTCGTATAACTTGAATTTTATAGCATTCCTAGATAACCCTGAAATTTCTACTTTTTTTGAAAAAATCCGAGTAGCAGATTTAAATGCCGCTAGATTTTTAAATTTCAATCGAATGAAATTGAATTTTTCATTATTTGTAAAACCCCAAAAATCCTTCTTTTTAACTACCGATACATCGAGCAAAGATTCTTTTAATTTCCAAGGTAGTCTTGCGACTAAAAATTCGTGTATATTTTGAACTGTTGATCTTGTAACAGGAAACGGAGATTTTATATAAAAGAATGGAGTATAATTAAGTAAATTCACAGATACTGATTTACCATTTTCTGTGACACCAAAAACTTTTACTAGATATTTTTCTCCTGATTCTTCATCGTCTCCATAATCATAATCTTCGGCAAACCAACTTGATATTTGAAACACAAGATCATGATTATCTGGATCAAGTTGGACTTTAGTTTCTCCCCGAAAAGTCATTTTAGTAATTCCATTTAAAGTATTTTTAAATGGCTTTCATCAAATTTTTTTATAGCAAATTAATAAGACAATTATGATAACTTTCTTGGATTTCTTTATTATATTTATTATCATTATCATATTATTCCTCTATATCAAGAGCTTCTATGCAGAAGTAACTTATGTAAAATCTACTGTGGATGGACGTAATTATTTAGTAAGAAAACTAAAAGATAAACAACAAGCCGCAGATATGTTAGCATCTATTAATGCTGATCTACAAAAATTAATTAACCACTTAGTTGCCAAATATCCCGATAAAAAAGAAATTAAACAATTATTTGAAAATTATAATCCAAATAATATCAGCGAAGGTAGCGCTCAATCTGGATATACAAGTTATTCAGTAAATAAAGGTGAACGATTAATTTTATGTATACGACAAAAGAATTCTACTGATTCTTTTGTAGATAAAAATGTAGTCATGTATGTCGCTGTTCATGAATTAGCACATCTAGCTACAGAAACTATTGGTCATGACCAACCATTTTGGGACAACTTTAAATTTATATTACAAGAAGCCGTAAGTATCGGCTTGTATAAAAAAGTAGATTTTGCTAACAATCCTGCTCCATATTGTGGATTAAAAATATCAAATAGTATTATTTAATTTGATTTGTCTAGATTTGTCTAGATTTATCTATATCTATTATCTAATCAATAGATGTGCACACCATCCAAAACAAGTTGTAATATGCATTAAAGCATGCCAAAATTTAGCATTTTTGTTTTTGTTTTTACTATGGGCTTTTTTATAATAAATGAAGGCTGTATTCATTGTCATAATAATTGGTAAAATACTTTTACCATTTTTTTGAAAAAGAGAATCAAGTACAAAAATAGTACCGATTGTATGAGCTGTTCCTACATCTAATTTTCTCACGAGTTCATTTTTACTTCTAAGAACATGATTCAATGTACTTATAGATGTTAGTGTTGTTGCCATTACTTTATCACGTAATATCTGTTTTTTATGTGCAATTATTGCAGGTATTGAGAATAATATACTTGTTACTACTAGAATCATTATTTAACATATTTACTTATATCATTTAAGTATTATTATCTTTTATTGCTTAAAAATACAATCGGATAAAAAACTTCTAAATGATTAATAATAATGAAGGATACTATTTATAAAGTAAGATTATGGTCATCTAACATAGCAAAATATACTTTTATATTTATAGGCAAAATACCTACAGATGACATTAAAAATATATTTGACAAATTCGAGGAAAATGCCCTTTATAAACCCAAGATAACAGAAACAAAATTACTAGATAAATTTTTTGATAATTCTTCCTCTTGGAAAGATATTGTCAAAGATTTTACAAAAAAAGATAATGTTAAATTTTTAAATTATTCTATAAATGATGATGATAATGTCAACATTGTTTTGAAAAAAATACTAGTATATCTTAACAAATATTTACCCTCTATAAAACGAACAGAAGATTTATATTTATGGATTAATAAATCTATTACACGTAATTATGTTACTGATTTAGCATTGATTAATAATTGTTTTAAGAAGGATAATAAATTACGTTTAGATTATTTCCAAAAGTGTGTTAAAAATTATTATAACGAAGAATTAGAGATTATACAATCTACAGATGTATCTACAAATGTATCTAAAGATGTATCTAAAGATGTATTAATTGATAAACATGATGCTATTAAAATGCTAAGTAAATTAAATAAAACTGTTACAGTATCTGAGCCTATATTATTCAAATATGTATATGAAGGTTTTTTTGAACCAATTAATTATAATCCATTAACAGTTACTGATAATAATGATTTTATTAAATCATTCACAATTAATTCGTTGGCTTCGTTAACTATAGGTTCATTTATAAATCAAGGCGAAATCAATACATTAGAATTAATTACTACAGATAATTTCAAGAAAGATTCTGATTTACTTGATTTATATTTTCCATATAGTAAAAAGAAAACTCAAGATTCGTACTCTAATGTTGAATCATTTATAAAACAATTAGATACTATTGAAAATGAAATCAATAAATATGCATATACACATACATATAAAAGTGATAGTTATGTAACATTTCTTCAAGTAAGAGGGAACGAATTTAATTTTAATAAAAAAGTAAATTTAAGTATTTTATTTGAAAAATTACATACTGATACGAATCTAGGATTTATAAAATACAAAACTAATAATAATGTGTTTTACAAAATTGATAAAGATTCATTATTAAAAATTCCAAAGAAGAATCTTGAAAAATGGACATTTTATAAAGCTACATATGCGAGTACAGGAAAATATGTAAATTCTAATTTTATAACACTTAAATTTTATTATGGAGTAAAATCATTCTGTACAGTTACAATTTCAGATACATTAAGTATTGATATTAAATTTAATACAGGTATTGATGAAAAAAATACACTGAAACGTGTAGATACATTCATTAAGAATACTATTAATCCATTTATTACCAATAATCTTCAAAAAACATATCCAGATTCTTTAGTACCAGAATTGTCTATAGATTCTATTAAAATTTTGAACTTGGTTACATATAATGTTATAGGTCTAGAGAAAAAAACTGTAAAGTTTGACAACATAAGTGAAATCGTAACATCTAAAATGTACCCATATTTTAGTATTATTCAAAATCCTGATAAAAATATACTTCATCTGCAATATAAAAAAGTTGATAATTATGTGAAATATGATAATATTCAAAACTTTATTACCTTTAATTTTGGATTACCTAAAGATGTACTCGTTGCTAAATTAATGGAAACGTTTGTAATGAGTAAAGATGAATCTGAGAAAGAATATGAAAAATGGTCGAGTAAAAATGATGTTGAATTTATGAATCTTGGAGATGTTACAAAAATTAAACCTAAAAATGATAATTTTGTAAATATAAAACTTAAGGTAAATGAAATTATCGATACAAAATTTATTATTACAGGTCTTAAAGATTTTCGTACACAAGACCGTATTATGTCCTTAATTCAAACACTTCTTGATATGACAAACCAAAAAGTTATACAAAAAAAAATAGATATCAAAGACTTTGATAAACAGATGTTTGAGATTGATACAAAAAAAGAAGAAGCTGTTAAATTCAGTGATATTAAAGAAAGTTTAGAAAGTGAATTAGATTTTGATGCACAAGAAAACGAAGAAAATGAAGACGATTTTGATCCTGATTTTTTAGCATTAGAAATGGAATTTAATGCTAAAGATAAATCTATTCAAGAAGATAATACACCTCAAAAAATAGAAAAACAAGACAAAGAATCTACACTAGAAAAAGAAACCAAAGAATCTTCCCAGGTTAAAAAAGGAAAAACTCCTGGTCCTGTGTTGGGTATTCTTAAAGAAGCTGATAAAAATTTATTCGAATATGATGTTCCTAAAGGTAAAAAAAGAACCGATTTCCCTTCATTATGTGGATGGACTGATACACGCCAACCTATGGTAATAAGCGCATCTGAAAAGGAAAAAATAGATAAAGAATTTCCAAAAGCATATGATGGTTTTGTTCATACTGGTTCAACAAAAGAAATTGCAAATAAAAATTTTTATATATGTCCAAAAATCTGGTGCCCAAAAAGCAGAGTTGCACTATCATATGAAGATTATACAAAATTAGGTAATAAATGTCCATATCCAGAGATAGATGAAGAACCTGTATTATTCAATAAGAGTTATTGGGGTAAAGATGATGAAAAAGCACTTACAAGACCTCATTATGTTGGATTTTTAAAAGACTCGACTCATCCAAATCATCTCTGTTTACCTTGTTGTTTTAAGTTACCTACAAGCGATAAAAAAAGTAAACAACAACAATGTGTTAGTAATTTTAATTCTGAAAAAAAGGTTGAACAGAGCGCAAAAGATAAACAAGATGTAATTGGAAATGAAAAATACATCAAAGGTGAAAATTATTTTCCATTAGAACCTTCGAGATACGGATTATTACCAAAAGAACTAAATGATTTATTAGGTGGATCTAAATGTGGAAGTCGTCATGATGGTACAGGATTAATGGAAACTAATGCATCTTGTTATCTACGCAAAGGGATATCACATAGTAATCATTCATTTGTATCATGTATTTTAAATATCATTTCAAAAGATTTACCAAATACTATTAAAACACCTCAAGATTATATTAAATACATCGCTAATACAATTACAATCGATAAATATTTAGCTCTAGAAAATGGTAAAATTATTAGGATGTTTATAAATTCTTCATTTGATATTCATGTACAAGAAAATTATAAAGAATTTTCTGAATGGTTTTTAAAACAATCATACTATATCAAGAACTTTAGATTATATCCCATTGAACAAGATATTAAAAAGAATAAATTTTTTGACAAGAAGAACATGTCTACTTTTAAAAGCGTTATAAGAGAATTTATGATATACAATTCATTTAAACATTTTATACTTTATTTAAATGATGATTCTATTCCAAAAGATCATAAAACATTATTAGATCTTATTAACATTGAGATTCAATATCTTAATCCTTCTAGAATTCATTTTATAGTTATTGAAGTAGATCCAAAAACTAATAAATCTGTAATATTATGTCCATTTAATAGACATGTTAAAGATTTCATAGATATTAATAATCCATTTGCATTTATCATTAAAAATAATGAATACTATGAACCATTATGTGCAGTGAAATTTATTGGAGATATTTCAAGTTCAAGTGATTTATTATATAACGAATCATCATCTCAAATTCAACATATTATAAATATTTATAAAAATAATTGTGGAGTTCAAGATAATAATACTAAAACTGGCGAATCTATATCTTTATATCTTGAATCACAAGGATATAAAACAAAACATTATGTACTCGATTTTGGATTCAGAATTAGAGGAATATTATTAACTAATAATCTGTATATACCTTTTAAAGAAAAGCTTGACGTTTTTAGGGTAGCCAATAAATCTTTTGTTTATTTTAATCATATAGTAGATTTCAAATGTCTACTTAAAGAAAAACAGATCAGAGATATATTCAAGAGCCTACAAAAATACACTTCTGATGAATATTATTCAATTAAAGAATTTTTATATGATGAAGAAGATGATATGTACACTGGTCTTGTATTACATAATAATACTATTGTCCCATTACATACCAATAAATATCATGTAACTTATCATATATTCGAAAATGATTTAGAAATATTTATTCAACATCAAGTTGAAGATAAAAGAGCTAAATTAATGAAAGTTATTAAAGAAAATACTATTGCATTTGATGTATTCTTTCAAAGTGTTTTAACTTATATGAATAATAATGAAAATATTAAAAAAGAAATTGAATTTTTAATGAATAAAAACAATCCATTTCCCAAAAATTACAAGAGAAAAAGACTTATTCATATACTGAATAAAATAAGTAAAGAAGTAATAATTAGTGCAAAAAATACAAAAGAAGCCGATGTCATAGATTCTGTATGTAATTCTTCAAAAGCTGATTGTGTTTATCCTTGTGATGTAACAAATCAATCTTCATGGAATAAGTGTCTATTAGGAATACCTGATGAATATATGAAGAAATTTACAGGAAGAATGATTGAAACGTTACTTTTAGGCAGATTTACATCATCTACTGCTACAAAAATATTCTTACCATCTGCGAATGAAGTGTTATTAGATCAACATGATATTAACAATAACAAAATAGAAGAATTAGTAGAACATCAAGCAAATCCATTTAAATTATTATCAGAACGTTTAGAAGATATGACAGACTCTTTATTTATAAGTGATAAAGTATTACCAGATCCAAAATTATTAACTAGATTATACATCAAAGACGACTCTAAATTTACAACAGTACCTGTTATATGGAGAAAAATATTAAAAGAATTTGATACTCTTGATAATAATGGTTTTAATTCCATGATGTTATATTCAATATTCTTAAACTTAAATGAAGTAGTTAACCCAAGAAAAGAAATAGATTTAACTATGATGAAATCTATAATAAAAACGAGAATCATTCATGATTATTCTCAAAATGAACCAGCACTTAAAGACCTATTTGAAAATGAGAGTTTCAAAGTTTGTATAAAATCTTTACATAAAATTACAAAGTTACTTACGAAACCAAATATTGATATATGCTTAGATGTTGTAGATTCTATTAACTATGTCCCATCTTTTTATGAGCTTAAGATATTAACAGATATAGTCGGTATAAATGTAGTTATTATAGGTAGAAAAACCACATCAAACCCGGATGGTATCGAAGTTTATGATTCAAAGTCGCCTTTTACAGTTATATTCCTACATTCCTATGATAGAGTCAATAAACATGATAAGTTTGAATTTTTTGTTAAAAATAGAAAAACAATTTTATTCAGGAAAAAAGACCTACCTGAGGACTTTATTAGAATAACTGAAAATAAGAAGAAGATTTTTGTTATTGATATTGAAGAACCTAATTCTAAGTAATATACTAAAATACTAGAGCTAAGAGACTAGAGCTAGAGCAGCCTTCATCTTCTTCTCAATTTCAAGAAATACGGTATTCATATAATTTTCCATCTCTAGAAGAACTTTATTGATTTTTTCAACTTTTAGTTTATCAAAATTTTCAACTTTTAATTTATCAGAAGTATTATCAACAATATGATTTTCTGTTACCATAATCTCCTGTTCTACATCATTATCATCCTCTTCATAATCTTCAGTAATACTCTTATCTGATCCATCATCTGATCCATCATATACTGGAGTAGGTGGAGGAACCTTGTAAGCATTTACCCACTGCATATCTTGAATATAGATACTACGTCTTGGTTCTTTTGCTAGTTCTGATACTTCCTTAAGACGATTAATTACGTCAAGTTTCCCAACACTTTCTACAGCCTTAATTAAAGCATCGTGGCGACGCTCACCTACTTGCATACTACTATACCCATAATCTCGTAGACGAACTACAAGTTCCTTCTTTTGTTGGACGTTTGGTTGTTGAACTACTTGTAGAGTTTTTAACCATTCAAGATCATTTTGCATATTCGGTGCACTCTCAGTATTATTTTGAACATTCAGATCTGTAACAATTGACAGACGATCATATACAGCATTCCAACCACATGCATTTACTGCATCTGTCAGAGCAGCATGTCGAGTTTGTTGGTTGCTATAGCTATTGTAGTAGAAATCACGAAGATGAACTTGGTTTGCCATTTGATTTGATAATGTTAAAGTTAATAGTAATCTAGTCTTGTCTTATTCAAATTTTTATTTGTTTTATAATAAAAATTTAAACTTTTATTTAAAGTTTATTTAATGATCAAAAAACGATATAAATAGTGCATTAAATTGTCGTCTTTCATCATTTAAAGTCGGAAAATGATGTACTCTATTTTCTGTCATATTTTCTTTTTCATTTTCTTTTTCAAAAAATCTATATAAACTATAGGTCGTATCATCAATACTACTATCGTCTGATAATATAATTTTTTTTATTGGTCCTAATTGGATATATACATGATCTGAACCCTTTTGTATTTTATTTAAACATTTCGATAATTGAGTTTTATATTGTTCTGGATAGTTTAGCTTAACAAAAATACCAAGAGATCGTCTTGTATCTATATCTAATTTTTTTACAATAATATTGTTAATATCTTTTGGAAATTCCATTTTCAAATTGAAAGCAACTTTTAAAATTGCAAGTTTTAATCAAATACTCTGTTAGATCAAATACTAATATAGATTATATAATTTCAAATTTTATCGTTCGATTTATATAGTTTTATATTAAAATTTTTATTATTTATTAACTATAATAATACAACTTTTAAATTAAAAATGCCTAAAATTGTCTGTATGCAAAGGTGCTACAAATTATTCAAATCTCCGCCAAATAATCGAAGACTCTGTAATATTACTCCAGTGATGCCAGTTTTCCCTTCAAAAATTGATCTAAGTCCAAATATGCCACCCCCATTAGATCAATTGAATTTAGGATCATGTGCGTCAAATGCAGCAAGTAATATCCTTAGATATTTACAAAAAAAAGAAAACATACCAGAAACACAACCCTCAAGACTTTATTTATATTGGAATACTCGGGTAAATATTGAAGGAAATTCTCCAAATGAAGATACCGGTGTATGCATAAGAGATATATGTAAAGCTATTAAAGATTATGAAGCATGTGATGAGACTATATGGCCATATGATGTAACCAAATTTTCAAATTCTCCACCTTTAGACGCATACAAAAAAGCAGATTTATATTCATTTGTTAAATACGCATATGTACCACAGGATTTAAATTGTATAAAATCTGTATTATCTAATGGATACCCATTATTAATAGCACTTCAAATTTTTAATAGTTTTGAAACGGATGAAGTTGCTAAAACTGGAATCGTTCCAATTCCAGATCTTAGGAAAGAAAAATCAATGGGATGGCATGCGATAATTTTAACAGGTTATGACGATGAAACTAAAATGTTTACATGTTTAAATAGTTGGGGTAATTGGGGGAAAAATGGTTATTGTAAAATACCATATGAGTATATACTTGATAATTTCTTAGCTGGTGATTTTTGGGTTATTACATTAACAAAAAAACACAATTTTATAAATTCAAATAATGATTATATACAAGACGAAGATACATGTAGTTGTACAGAATGTGAATGTGAAGAATAAATTTATTTAGTAATTATTTATTTAGTAATTTAATTATATATGGTTCATATACATATTTAGTGTTTGCATCAATCCATATACCAAATAACATCTCATTACGACGTCCATTAGGATTTAGACTATAAACTTGAACTGTATATTTTTGATAACCTTCGCCAAATACAACATAATATTCGAGATCTGGTCTATTGAATAACTTCCCACTAATAGATAATGTTAATTTTGGAATTTCATGTAATATTGTAGTTGTTGAATGATTATGAAACGACATATGACTAAACCTATGCCCAACTTTTATATATTCCTCCATTATATCATCTGGAAGATTATACATACCAAATGATTCTTGAATAGATGGTATTGTTTTATCAGGATCATATAAAATATCGAAAGTATTGATATTTTTTTGAAAAATGAATATAAGATTATATAACTCAGCTTTACTCTCTTTTAATTTCGTGTTAATATCTATTTTTTTAAGAATATCGTCAATCGTATATACAAAATATTCATCATCCTGTATATTGTCGTTGCTAATAATTATTTTTTTAGTATCAGGTTGTTCATATATAAATGTATTGTATGGAATTGATAATACTATCGTCTTTTGATGTAGTGAAAATTTATTTGTTGAAAATAAAGTGTTTAAATTATTTTTTATATTTTTAAAAACATAATTTGTAAAAAACTGAAGAATTGATTTTGTCACTGTCATTTGTATGTCCTTTGTATTTCGTCTTTGTATTTCGTTTCTTTTATATTTAAATATTCAAATTTTTCTCTTTTAGCTTATAATCTTTTTACTTTTGTGCTAAAGCTTTCTGAGCTTTATCTAATAATTGTTGAGCATAATTATAAATTATAAATCTAATATTAAACACCAAAGATATCATTAGTATAAAATATGCTCCTTGTAAAATGAAAAAATATTCTTTTTTATGTCTCATAAAATATCTTTCTATTCTACGACCACGATTCTGAAAATAATAATATAATAATACAAGTCCTGTTAAACATGCAATAATAAAACAGAAAGGAATTTCCATAGTATATTAGTTTAGTTTATTATTAGAAGTTTATTATTTGTTTGATGGTTTATATAGGGTTGTAGTTAATCTAGACAAATTTAAGTGCAATATCTTTCTTTGTGACAGTTTCATCAATCTCTGGCATTACGAAATCAAAACCTAAATTCTCCATTGCACATGGTCCTTCTTCGTCATATTCTTCTTTTTCATAATCTGATGTTTCTTCCCGATCATCAAAATGTTCCATTAATTTTAATTCATCTATCATAATATCAGTATCTCCTGTACCACATGGTGGAATCTGTCCTAACATAATATTAGCTGATACACCATTAATCTTATCTAGTTCTGCAAAGATACCTGCTTTAATCAACATATCTGTTGTTTCTTCAAAAGATGATTTGGCAAGAGGACCGATATCTACACGATTAATACCATGACGATCAATTGATAATAGATATCCTTTGCTTGTCATTGTATCAACTAGTAGGGACAGATGCCTGTAATTTACATATAGATCTGCATCTTTAATCACTGACCAGATTTCATTATAAAGTGCTTGTCTTGCTGCTTCAATACCAAAGAGTTCATAGATTTCATTAATATTGTTTGAAACTGTTTTTGTATTATCTACATTTTTATGACAGAGAATATCTTGAAGATTAGATCCATTTGTCTCAATAACCCATTCGTAATCTTTCTCGAATGTCATCGTCTCATCATTATATTTGAATTGTTCGTCTTTAGACATTGATGCCTTGTTAATTTTCTTTACTCCTTTAATAATTAGATTATCCATTAGATTCTTTTCAAGGGCTTTTAGTTCTGTAATAATATCCTTCTCTTCATCACCATCCTCATAAATTTTAATACGGAATACTAATTTCTTAGCATTATCATCACTGAACATTACATTAATACTCTCATCATAGAAATCTTGAAGTACATGATAAATATCAATCATTGAAATATCATACTCTAGCATTTTTTCTTTGTTAAACTCCATGCGTAATAGCCATGGAGATAGATTTTCAACTTTTACCATGTCATTATTGATAAATTCTTTGTAGGTCGCTAGGAAATACCTATCCTCTTCAATTGTAGAATCGAAATCATTTGGATCGAAATAGATTTTTACTGTTGTGACAATATCTTTAAAGTATGTTGTTTCAATAGTATTCATAATTTCCTTACATTTCTTCTTGTCTTTGTTAAATTCTTTATTGACATGAATTGTCAACGCAGGTGCTTTAATATTTTTGGTTACACTTAGTAATTCTTTGATTCGTGGAACACCACGAACTGCTTTGGATGCTGATGATACACCTGACAAATGGAAGGTATTTAGGGTCATTTGGGTGCATTTTTTGTACCTCTAGGTTTCCCTAAAGGAATGGACTGTACCTTAAGCCATCTCGGGTTGCTTAGACCTTCATCGATGACCCATTCCCGTTCAGTCTCTGACGCCCTACCATAGACTAGCATAAACGTCCTTAGGTAGTAAGCATGCGGGTTGCCCAATCCTTTCAATTATTACCGTATGCAGTGCTACGCAGCTGAGCATAGCAAAGCAAGTACCTGAGTTCATTACTCTCAGCCAGTTGATGCTTTCGCAATCAACCTTGGTATGAAAGGCTCTAAGGGGTTTCCCGAACAACGAGGAATGTTGCAGTTTGATCCTTTATAATCAAACCACTAGCTGTAGACATGTTGACGATATATTATCAACACTGGGTGTCTTAATGGTTTTCCATAGCAATTTCCCAGATTACTATGGCATACAGCTTTTCTGCCCTGCTTTAGTTAAGGCTCACCAATTGACTGTGCTGCAATAACACCGACCATTTCAGATGGTTGTGCAATAGCATCGTAGAATTTAATACGAATCTGTTGAATTACTTGATCAAATGCCATCTTATTGAATTTATAATCAAAAGTTACTTTCTTAGGTGAAAGATATAATCTTAGTAGGATATTCATAATTTTATTGCCAAGATTATTCTTACTAATATATAGCTCTTCGCATAATTTATCAATTGTATCTAATACATAAATAGGACTTAGATCTGAAAGAGTTCCCTTGTCATATTTATTATAAAGAGCTTTAGCATTATTAATTACTCTCATAAAACTTACAGGATACATAATTGAGGTTTCCTTCTTATAGCTAAATACATCTTTGATTAAAAATTCCCTATCTTGTAATAATTGCCTAAAATGATCATCCATACGCTGTTCCCATCCAGAAGTTTTCTTGAATTCTTTTACAGTATCTACATTTAGATAGGTTTCTACATTGTCTCTGGATGTAAATTGATAGTTTTTACATATTTTTGCGTAATCCATATCAATAAATGGTAATGGTTGGCTTTCGATTTTACTTGCGTCAATGCCATCTTCTCCATACAAGAATTGAACAATAGCCCCTGATGCATTTCTAACTGTATAATCATAGTTAATTTTACAGTCTTCCATTGCCTTCACTAGTTTACGTTGCAAATAACCTGTCTCCGATGTGTCGCGGATATTTAATCCATTAGCAATACAGAAATTCAGTGTTAAAGGAACTGTTACATCATATAATTTTATTTTTTCATCTGTGTCCAATATATCAATTTTTGTAATTTCATCTTTTACAATGTCATTATAATGAGTGAAATTACGATGTAATCTACTATTATCGATATTCTTTAGTTTACTATTCTTGAGTTCAAGAATAAAGTCTATTTTTTGAGAGAATATGTTCGCCCACTGTGCACCAACTACGAAACAATATTCTGTATTAATTTCTTTATCATTTTTATATCTTTTTACTTCGGACATTTTTCCGAAAATGCCTATACGAGAACATAACATAGAGATTCCCTCAATTAATTTACATGATATTGAACTTGCTTTAAGTCCACCATATTTATTAACAGATCCATCTCCTGAAAAATATCCATTTAATAATCCTAAAATAAATTCTTCTGGTGCTGTATATGCAAAATCTGGAACAATTTTATTAATTGCACCATGTCCACATGTTCTATCTAGAAAACTAGCAAGTAATGTTGAATTTCCAACAATATTTTCAGATATTTTCTTTTTTCCAGTAATCTCATCAATAGCTTCATAATTTTCTTCTAAATTATGAATACCATATATATTAAACCAATTGATTGCAAAATCTTTAATTTTTCTATCTGTATTTGCAATAGATACTTGTTGAGGATTCCGTGTACTACCTTCTGCTATATACAAACCAATGAATATACCATTTTCATAATTTAATTCAAACTTATCAGGTATTAAACATTCTTTTCTATGTCCATTAAGATAAATATAACCCTCTTTGATATTATGATCTTTTCTTCCTAATGCTACTTCTAGATATCCAGATCTCTTATATGGAACAGTGAAAAGTTTTCCATTATTATTTTCCCACCATTTATTTGGAAGATTTTTTCTATTCTTTTTGGCAAGTGCTATTTGCTCCATAGCTTTATAGCATTCAGTTCCATAAATATATTTATTTTTTGAAAAATAATCACACATATTAACATATTTATTAATAATAGGTGGTTCAGGTAATGATACTGTTACTGGTGCAATATCTTTTAATTTGATTTCTTTTGATTGTTTCTTCTCAAAGATTTCTTTTTTATCATTCCATATCAACATCGATTCTGAATCAGCAACTACGACGGTTCTTCCACTTCTTGTAGTAAATTTAAATAGCCTTTCACCTGGATCATGACGAGTTACTGCTGTTAACTCTCCCCAACTAGTATTACCCTTCTCATCACAAGTTGGAATATATACTTTATTGTCTAATTCTAGAAATTCCATATTTCTATCTTCCGGATAATGTTTAATATCACTCTTGCGATTATCTAGATGATTATCAATCCAATCACCGATCTTAACATATTTTGAGATTCCATCCTCAATAATAATGATTGGAGTATCACCAGTTACAGATTTCACGGCTGTATCAATCAACCCTTCTCTACCACCCATAGCATGGAAGAAGAATTCTTGAGGAGATAATCCTGTGATAAATGAATTCTCAACAAATCCACGACTCTCCGGACCATCATCATACTTTGTATAATGAGGAAGCGTACGATCTTCAAACCCATAGGGAATACGCTTACCATCAACGTTTTGTTGACCAAGACAAGCAATCATTTGAGATACATTGATAATACTACCTTTAGAACCCGCTTTAACCATATTAATCATACGATTCTCTAAATCATTAATCTTTGATAATGCCGCCTTACCTAATTGTGAAATTGTTTGATTTAGAATCTTATTTACTTCTACTTCAAAAAACTCACTATTATTACTAATAGATTTATTCTCAAATGTACCCATGTGAATTTCACGAATCATATCGTATACTTTAATTTTCATGTCATGAATTGTCTTTTTAAGATTTACAGTTGTCGCATCATCAACAATTAGATCAGAAATACCTACACTAAACCCAGATAGTACTAACCAATCACAAATTAATTTTTGTGTATTATCAAAGAATATTCTTGTCTCATGTGGACTACAATCATTATAGATTGAATGAATTAGACCCTTTGTCCTATTTTGATAAATTGTCTTATCAACAATACCTTGTAATAGTTCCCCATTTTCAATTACAACACAATTTTCCTTGTCTTCCTCATTATCCTTCTCCTCATAAGATTTATTTTGAGATTTAATATTAATATTTTTTGGAATAATTGTGGACATTATTTGACGACCGGACCATTTTGAGATATCTCCATTTTTTATCATGGGTTTTGGAATAATACCTGCAAATTTAATGTTACTAGCCATCAAATTGAATAGTTGTTTCTCTGTTAGCTGTACACTACTTTTAGTAATTCGATACACACCTAAAGCTACATCTTGTACAATTGCAATCAAAGGTTTACACTCTCTTACACTGATAATTTGATTTGGTACAGCTGCCAATTCAATGAGTTCATTGGCGGTGGTAATTGATTGAGGTACGTGCATGTTCCGTTGCACTCTTCTAGGTTTCCCTAGAAGCCGGACTATACCTTAAGCCTTCAGGGGAGTTGGTTAGACTCCTCAGACCCACAACCATCTAGTCTCTGAACCTTCTCCATAGCCTAACCATAACGGCTTTAGGAGCTTGGCTGCGGATTGCCCAAT
>JACCED011510635.1_pt1 | contig 19570 bp, 15 predicted proteins | sample 7455021 | NCBI WGS metagenome assembly JACCED01 (sample SAMN15323456, study PRJNA562643) | freshwater metagenome | isolation source: river surface water | place: USA:Blue River Watershed | collected 2017-08-19 | reverse complement strand
AAATATTTTTGTTTGGTATAATTATTGCTTCTTTTGGTATTTCTCTGTTCTGTTCCCTATTAACTTCTATTCCATTTGAAAATTGTTCTGGTTTAAATTGAGAATTTAGAGAGCTAACAGAAACAGAGTCTTCTTCTATTTGTGATGGATTTTCTATACCAAATAACACTTTTTCTTTATTTAGTTCTGCTTTTGCTTTTTGTTCGATTGTGTATTCGGCTTGATCATCTTCCTCATTTATTTCCTGCAAAGATTTTCTAATATTTTTGAAAATGAAACTATCGACATCTTTAGCTATCTCCTCTGCTTTCTCTCTTGAGATTTCTAAAGCGTCTTTTAAACTATCAATGTATTCTCTAAGCGGTGATAAACCAGCCAAAACTAATGTTGTTTCTACCTCAAGATTACCCGCTTGATCTATCATCAAATTGTTTTTCTTAACAATTTCCTCAAGAAGTTTTTGATAATCTAAAGAATACATAATATCCTTTATGTCTTGTGGTATTTTTGCCAAATATTCTTTTAGTTTATCTTGATCTTGCATTATTTTTTATTTTTATCTTTTTCTTCTTCTTCTATTATTTCAATCATCTTTCTTCTTTCTTCTTTTGTCATCAGAGATAATCTTTTATTCTTTAGTCTTTCTTTAAAATCATTTTTCATTCTTCTCTTGTTTATTATATCAATCAAAGGATCACCTTTAGGTCTGTTTTGTAGGACGAGATCTTCAATTGTTTTCATTTGTTCTTTAATGCCTTTAGCTTTAAACTCGTCGGCTTCTTTAATCATTTCTTTGATTTGATTCTGTAATTCTGCTTCATCTCTTTCGTACTCTGCTTTTGTTTTTAGATTATTATCAAAATTATCTTTATTGTTTGTTTGTTGGTCTCTAAGTTGTTTAATTCTTAGTTTCGCTTGTTCATAGGCCGCTTTTGTTGTATCTGTTGAAGGAACTCTAGTAATAAATTCATTTTCAGCCATGTTTGATAACCCAGAGGCTGTTTTTTCTTCTGCGAGATCTTTCTCTACTTTTTTGTTATTGTAATCTTGTTCAGCAGCGTTCTTTTGTGAGATTAATCTTTGTATATCTGCATTTTTCTTTAATATTTTGTCTTTTTCTTCTTTCTTTTTCTTGTGTTCCTCTTTTCTCTTTTCTCTTTCTATTGTTAGTTTTGATATTTCAACAGGGTTTTTTGTCTGTGAGATTTTTCTCTCTACCTTGTCTAATTCCTGTTTTGCAAGATTTTCTTCTTGTATTAGAAGTGTTGCTTTTGCTGCATCTTCTGTTCCAGCAGCAGCTAACATGTTTTCTAGTCTGTCTAATTTTTCTTTTGCTATCTTGGCTGCTTCTCTCTTTTCTTTAACTTTATTATCTTTTTGTGCTTTTTTCTCTGCATCTTTTTCCACCTCGTTAACTATGTCTGTATAATTGCCAACAGCTTTCTTACCAGCTTCATTTTTATTTTTTAACCATTCTTCATAACCACCAGTTTTTGCTTTACCAAAGTTACCTACAGAATCCATAGCGCCTTTTATATCTATTGCACCACCAGACAAAGACTTCATTTGTCCCATGGCTTTTTGAGCAGTTTTAGATCCTCTTATGTCAAAAGAAGCATTTGCTGTACCTTTGATTCCTTTTAATGCTAAGTTGGATAGTCCGCCTGTAACACCGCCTTTTGCTGCCCATTGTTGAAGTTTTGCCCCAGTTGCACCGCCCGCTGCTTTTGCAGCAAGTCTACCAACAGCTTGTCTTCCAAGCATTGCTGTTCCGCCAGTAACAACACCAACAGCTGCACCGGCCACAAAAGAAGTTGCCTTCCCTGCTAAACCAGCAACTTGACCACTAAGACTTTTTGATATTTTTAGGGCAGTTATTAGTGTTGAAATTATTAAACCATAATTAAAAATAAGTCCAATACTAAGATCACCGGTCCTTGCTGTTTTTAGGGTTTCGTTTTTAGAGATATTAATTACCATTAATATAAAGAACATAAAAATTGGTCCTACTGCTATTTGTTTTATGAGGGTGTCCCACCATTTACTCGCATAACTAGCTATTTTTGGTATTGAACCAAAAAGGAAGCCTATTGGAGATGAGGCCATCAAGAAAATTAACATAACAAATCTTCCTATAAAAAGAAAAGACATGTACAAATATACAAAAAGGATTATTAGTGATGTTATTAACACAACAAAATTTAACATTAATCCTTCAGCGCTAAGCAAAGAAGCTTTACTTTTAATTGTATCTAAACCAGAAACGTTTCTTATTATTGCACTTAATTTTATTTGACTTTTATTATCCTTAAAAATTTTTGAAACTAGATCTGTAATATCTGAGTTGTTTTCTATTTTTAAATCATCAACTTTTATTTCAATTTGGTTATATATTGCACCAGTAAAAATATTTCCAATATCTATTATTGTTCTTGTTGCAAAAAAACTAAAATTAACAAAAATAGCAGATGTTAATACACCAACAAAAATCTCTTTTTTAAAGTTACCAAGAATTCTCTGGATTGCTATATAAAGTAATGTAAAAATAAATACGATGTTGATACCGTCTCTTATCATTTTCCAGACTTCTTTTATAGATGAATCAAAAGCTGTTAGTGGGTTTGTACTACCGCCACTGTCACCCAAAGATCTAAAAATCGTGAATTCTATTGAATTGTCGAGAAGCATTCCAGATAAAGCGGTAATAAAATCTGTTATTGGAATAATAACAAATTCTGTTATTAAATTTGGTAATAGAACAACTAAACCTTCAACAGCATCTATAATTGCGTTTACTATAAAGTTACCGTTTCCTGATTCAGAGTACTCTTTTACTTGTGTAGATACTGATTCTTTTACGGCTGGACTTTGACCCGCATTAAAATATGCAAAAGTGTTTGTTGTATTTAAAAAATAAAAGAACACTACTAATGGTAGTATTAAGCAGGTGAATATTTTTTTAAAAGAAAAAATTTTCATTAACAGTATGAATTATATCATAATTATTATAATGATATTTTTTATTCGTCCCAAACCCAATCATCTTCATACCAATCATATAAGAAATCAAACCAACCATACCAATCATTATTTTCATTTTGTTTAAAGTCCCATATTTCTTTCCATTTTTCATCTGTTAGGAAGTTTTTTGGATAGAAACGACTGTTTGTGTTTCTCGGATCATCCGTGTCTTCTGATATTTTTGTATTACCACCATCTCTTCCTTTCAGTTCTTCACTGGCTTTTTCTATTGCATCGTTTAATTCACTATAGAGATCGTCGTTTTTTACTGAAGAATCTCTTCCTATTACACCAACCTTCATTATCTTTGTTTGAAAATCTTTCAAATCTTTTTCTATTGAGTCTAAAACAAGGTCATTGCCATTTGTAGATATGGCGGTTTCTTTTATAAAATCATATTTTGACCTATATATGTCACTTACTTGTTCTGCTATTAAGTAGCCAGGAATTATTGTTGTACATGAGACAATAGGATAATCATATTCTGGTAATCCTTTTTCCCACATATCTTCTGATTTTATGTAATAGGGATCACCATAATAAGTTTCTCCTTCCCCATCTGGATTACCGTCCATTGTAAAGTATTTAATCTGACATCTTTTAAATGATAAAAATCCATTACCATTTTCTATTTCTTTTATATATTTTTCTTTTTCTGAATTTATTAAATCATTCATAAAACTTCTTGCATTTAAAAATGCTTGGTTAGGGTTCGTGTATTCATTTAGGTTTATACTAAGCCAGCTGCTCCAATCTACTATCGTTTCTTGAGAAAAAGGCCCAGAATTGTCGTTGTTTGCATAATAATCATCTTCGGTTAAAGGGGCGTCTGTCATAGAAGCTAGTATTTTTTTGATTTTATCTAGATAGTTTTTTTCATCCTCTGGAGCGTATTGATAATATATATCAAGATATCTTTTAAAATCATCTTTTATTTTTATTTCCATTTCATAGAAAAAATTTGCCTCATCTTCTATATAAGCCGGTTTACCATTTTTACCATCTTTATCTGTATTAAACCCTTCGTTTACCCATGATAAAATATTTTCCTCAATAAGATTTTGTAATTTAAGTGCTTTGTATTTAGACAAAGATTGCTCTTTTTCGTTTCTGGTTTCTTCGTTGTATAGCATCCAGTAATTATTTCTAAGTGTTTCTGCATATAAACTTTCTGTTGTTGAGGCGATTTTTCCTAAAATCTCAACGAGATCCTCGTCTTTAACTTTTAAGGTTGTTGGATATTCATTGCTTGTAGGGTCTGTTGTAACCCAAAATTTTATATATGGATTACTGTCCCATATATAAACAGGATATTGAGCATTAACTTCAATAGAAATAAAAAGCGAAATAATTATAACTATTATATTTAAGTATTTTTTGGTTTTTTTAAAAAACATATTATCTTGTTAATCCAAAAATATTATCTAGTATTTGCAGTGTTGATATTAGTTCATCTCTAGAAGAGTAATATGAATCAAGTGTCGCATAATACATTATATCATCTTTACCGCCGAATGTTTTCTGAATATCTTTTATTTCAGAATACATCTCTTCTAGTTTGTTTATAATTTTTAGATGATATGTTAATCCCCAATCAGAATTTCCTGGTAAATGTGCTTTTTTGAAATTTTCTTTTGTAAATGATAACAAATCAATCAACTTATTACCATCAACTTCATTTATTTTTGATGTTGTAATTATATCAATATCTTTTTCTAAAAACAAAGCAATATTTTTTGTTTCTAGTGCATAAAACCTCAAGTAGTCTTTAATAGTTTCTTCTGTAGGATCAACGATCGTTAGATCGGCAACTTCTGTTGTTCCTTCGTAGTTGATACCAGGAATATTTTCAAGGGTGTTTTGAGCAAAGACTTCTATAATATTTTTGTTATTTATCAAATCTTCACTTACACCAAGCTTAATCTTATCTTTAATAATACTTGTATATGGTATATAGAGGTTTTCTCTTACATGACTTTGATATTCTTCAACAACAACCTTATCCATAAAATCATTAGGATTTTGGCCGTATTCTGCAGTATTTTTTATTTTTGGGTTTCGTCCAGCCTGTATTTCTTCCCCGTCGTCTGTTCCGTCTGAATCCGTGTCTTTGTTTCTTGTATCTGTACCATAAAGTATTTCTTTCCAATCTTCTAATCCATCTGAGTCACTATCGGCTTTTATTTTTGTCCATTTTGATAATGATGATTTTTCTATTGCAAAAGGGTTTTTATAAATAGATGAATTTTCTTTTCTATATAGGCTTGCTGATATAACTGTAAAGAAAATTATTGTTATTAATATAACAATAGAAAAAGTTTTTGAGGGTAGATATTTTTTATCTATTTTCATTTACAAAATTATAACATTTTTATTATATGAAATAAATAAAAATGTTGATAAATTAGAGATTTTTCAAAATGTTTTTCCAATCTTCAATTTTTAAATCTTCTGCACGAATTTTTTCGGAGATTTTTAGTTCTTCAAAAATATTTTTTATGTCTCTATTGTTTTTTTGAGTAAGATTTTTTAGATTTGCTACCAAAACTTTTCTTTTATGAGAAAAACCCTCTTTCACAAGTTCAAAAAAGTCACTTTCTGTAATTTCTTGAAAAAAGTTTTTTGATATATTGTCTATTAAAAGTATCGCGGAATCTACTTTTGGTTCTGGAGAGAAATTTTCTTTACCAACTTTCATTATTTTTTTGGGTTCTCCATAACATTTTACACTTATAGACAATAAGCTTTCTTTTTCGTCTCTTGCTACTACCCTATCGGCGATCTCTTTTTGTACCATTACTACTAGTTTTGAAGGTTGTATTTTGCCTTCTAAGAATTTTCTGAAAATTAAACCAGTTATATAGTAAGGGATATTAGCGATCAATTTGTAGTTGTTAGTTTTTAGATTTAAAGAATCTAGGTTAATTTCTAAAATATCTCCATTTATAAGGTTAAATTGTCCATTTTTTACTTCTTTTTCAAATTTTTCATTCAAAAAGTCTATAAGACGATCATCTTTTTCTATTGCTATGACTTTTGCACCGGTTTCAAGTATTTTTTCGGTCAAAGCTCCCTTTCCAGGGCCTATTTCAAGGATAATATCAGAAGAATTCACTTCCCCAGCGTTTATTATAGCCGCTAAAGCTGTTTTTGATTTCAAAAAGTTCTGTCCAAGTGATTTTTTGGCTGTGAGGTGTTCCATTTGTGGTTTAAATATACTATAGAATAGCTAAAAGTTCTATGTGTTATAGATGTTGTAATTGTTGTAGTTGTGTCATTCCCGTGCAGACGGGAATCCAGGATTTTGTATTGTCTTTGCGAGGAGGTATTCCGACGTGGCAATCCAGGTTAATTAATTCTAGATTGCTTCGCTATGCTCGCAATGACGCGGACGAAAGAAAAGGCACGGTTTGCGAAGCAAACCGTGCCTTAAAATTTAAAATAAAAACACCCTCACCTAGCCGAAGCTAGATAAGGGCATTGAAAGCGGACCGAAGTCCGAGTTGTTACTTACTTGTTATGCTGGAGCGACGAACGAATATAAAACAAATGTCGGCATTCCATTCAACATCAGCACGTCCATAAACAGCATCGAGATACCGCATGCCATTATCGTCACACTCCAAACGAAATACATCGAATAAACCATTTTCGACGACAGTATTAATTCCAACAACAATGAACATTCCTTTGGGTTGATCTTTCCACTGCAAACGCAGTTGGGGACCTACTTCAACATGACATAGGTCGAGTCCAAGCTCCTGTGCGCGCTCGCAAATGTCTGTATAACTAGCGCCTTTTTTAAAACCCAATTCTCTGACAGAAACGTTCACGAGTTCGACGTCCTGTTCGGTTTCACTCACTGTGAAGGCGGGTTTGCCGAGAATGTTGTTTGTCCAGTCGTTGATGTTGTTTCCGCCAGCCTTGAGGGCTTGGCGGATTTCTTCGACGTTTTTGAAGGTGCCGAGCCTCAGAGTCATCCAAGTCTTCCAAACTTTTGTAGGACGACTGATGACGAGCTCTCCATTAATCAGAGCGTCAACACCTTCTTCTCCTCCAAGAATATTCCAAACCGCTTGAATGCGGTCAACTGTTCTGTTGTTCTTACTCATCTTATCCTCCATGACCGTGTAGGTCTTTGGTTAAGTTTTCATCCGTATAGAATGAAAACACTGGACAACTTCGTCGCAGTTTTTATTTTTTGAAGCTTCAAAAAATAAAAACTGCGACTAAAAAAGATGTATAAGCAAGTAATTTATAAAAGAACTATCTTAAATATAATAATACACCTTTTATACGATTTGTCAATGGTTTTTGGGTGTTTTTGATAAAATATGGCTATAAATAAAGAATGTTGTTGTAAATGCTATATTTGTTCTAATTGTTGTATTGTGTCATTGCGAGCGGAGCGTGGCAATCCAGTATTTTGTATTGTCATTCCCGTGCATACGGGAATCCAGAATCAATTAATACAACCTGGATTGCCACAGGTGAGTACACCTTCGCAATGACAGAGTAAAATAAAGTATCCCGAGTAGAGTCCTTTTTGGAGATCCAAGGACTCACCTCGGGATTCTTCTGTTTTTGTTGCACCAGCTGGCAAACATGTTTTCTGAACGAGTTAATGTAGTTTTGTATTTGTATTTTCACTAGCGAGCGAGTTTTCTCTTTTTAAAATCATTTCGCAGTGCGACGGCGCGAGAATAGCAGATTTCTAGCAAGAAATCATGCGCGGTTTTAAAAAGAGAAAACGAGCGAGCCTTTACCATTCCAAGTACACAATCTTATCCCTATACTCAAACTTTTCTTCTTCCAAAAAGTTATTATCAAAATCTGCAAAGAAACTCGAAGGCATACACATTTGTTGTGAACCGAAAATTGTTCTCATTTCGGCGCAAGTTAAAAAGAGTTTCTTTCTTGCACGAGTGAGTGCAACATAAAACAACCTTCTTTCCTCTTCCATTTCTTCAGGAGTCTTTTCTTCCCTACCAACAGGTTGATGTGGAAAAAGGTTTTCTTCAAGTCCTGTTATAAAAACATAATCAAATTCCAAACCTTTTGAAGCGTGAATTGTCATAAGTTTTACTGCATTTTCATTTTTCTCTAATGAGTCTTGATCTGTTGTAAGTGCAGCTTCTTCCAAAAGTTTTTCTATTCCCTCTGGTTTTGGTAAAGCATCATACTTGAGAGCGAGTGTTGCAAGTTCTCTCATGTTTTCTAATCTTTCTTTATCTTCATCATTCCCTCTCTGTAATTCAAGTTCTAGTCCGCTTTCTTTTATTATAAATTTGATAATCTCTGAAGGTTTTTTATCTTCAGTTTCTTTTTTAATTCTTTCTAATAAATTATAAAATTTACTTACTTTTTCTTTTACTCCAAGTGGTAGTAAATCTTTTTTACCCTCTAGTATTTTTAATATTGTAACCTTTCCTATTCCTCTTGCTGGGACATTTATTATTCTTTTGATATCACTCAAACTTTCTGGATTAAGTGCAGCACGAAGGAAAGATAAAATATCTTTAACCTCTTTTCTATCAAAGAATTTTGTACCCAAAACTTGATAAGGAACATTCTCTGTAAGAAAGGCCTCTTCAAGTACACGAGATTGGAAATTAGCCCTATAAAGAACGGCAATTTCCCTTGGACTAATACCTTTTTCTATCACTTCTTGAGCTTTTTTTGCTATGAATCTAGCTTCTTCAACCTCATTTAAAGCTCTCAAGAAAGAGGCTTTATCCCCTTCCTCATTTTTGGTAAACAAGTTTTTTTCTTTTCTTATTTTATTTTTTCGAATAACCTCATTTGCCATTGCAATTATTGTTTGTGTTGAACGATAATTTTGTTCAAGCAAAATAACTTTTGCATCAGGATAATCTTCTTCAAAACTTAAAATATTTTGTATATCTGCTCCTCTCCAAGAATAAATACTTTGATCCATATCTCCAACAACACAAATATTTTTATATCTTTGTGCGAGAAGTTTGATCATCATATATTGAACTTTGTTTGTATCTTGATACTCGTCTATGTGAATGTATTTCCAAAGTTCTTGATACTTATCTAAAACTTCTTTATGGTCTCTTAAAAGAAAATAAGTTTTTGAAAGTAAATCATCAAAATCAAGAGCTTTTTCTTCTCTGAGTTTTTGTTCATACATTGGCCAAACTTTTCCAGTTACTGCTTGAAGTGTGTAACCATTTTTGTCAGAACCAATTGCATAATTTTCTGGAGTATTTAAATCCCCCTTCTCTCTTGAAATTATGTTTAGTATTTTATTTGGTTCAAATTCTTTTGTATCTATATCAAGTGATTTTAAACAGTCTCTAACGATTTTTGAGGAGTCGCTTCTATCCATAATACTAAAATTTCTTGTTAGTCCGAGAAATCTACTATTTTCTTTTAAAATAAAAACTCCTAGAGAGTGAAAAGTACTCACAAAAGGTTTTTTTGAAAAGAAAATTGGTAAGTTTAATTCCTTATCCTCAGAAAGTATTTTTTCTACCCTCTCTCTCATTTCTTTTGCCGCTTTGTTGGTAAAAGTTATAGCTAAAATATTCTCTGGTGACACTCCTTCTTTGATTAAATGTAAAATTCTATGTGTTATCGTCTTTGTTTTACCCGCACCTGCTCCTGCAATAATCAAAACTGCTCCATTTTTTTCTAAAACCGCTTGTTTTTGTTGTTCGTTTAGTCCATCTAAATAATGCATAGTGCTAAGTATAACAGGTAATTTTCGTTAGTTACTAATTATATATTTAGTCTTTATTTATCAACATATTTTTATCTTGTTGATAACTCTATTGACTGAAAGCCCCTAGGTGATACCATTATATATACACAGGAAATACAGTAAAAAAGTGAAAATATGGCTTTGTTGAGCCATTTTGGTTTCAGAAAGACAGAAAAACCCTTAAAAAATAGGCTTATTTTACAAAAAATAACTAAATTTGACCTTATGAGAGGAAAAGAATCCAAAGGTCAATCTATAAAATACTTATTCTTAGCCATTTATTTTAAATGGTTTTTTGTGTTACATGTTGTATTAGGATTACCAGCTATTGCAAATGCTGGTGTTTTTTCTGCTATTTCTGATTTATTATCTAGAGAAGACATAAAAGAAGTCGTTATAGAAGAAAATTATACTTCTCATAATGTTCCCTTATTACAAAGTTCTGTAACTTTTGATATTGTTGGAGCCAGAGGAGGTGGTGATATCAATACTGTAGATAACGAAGCTTTAATTGCTGAAAGCGGTCCTTCAGGAACTCTTGCAGATATAAGTGAAACCGTAACTACTGGTCAAATTAGCAAATATGTTGTTAGAAAAGGAGATACTTTGTCTAGTATCGCTAAAATGTTTGGTGTTTCTACAAATACTATTATTTGGGCAAACGATGTAAATGCTAAAACTCTTAAAGAAGGACAGGTTCTTGTTATTTTGCCTGTTTCAGGAACAATACATACAATAGTAAAAGGAGATACTCTTAGCTCTATTGCTAAAAAATACAAAGCAGACTCAGAAGAAATTATTCAGTTTAATGGTCTTGAAGAAGGAGTTATATTGTCTCTTGGTGATACTTTGATTATTCCAGATGGAGAAGGTTCTACTAGAGTTAGCGGTACGTCAAAAACAACTTCTTCTTCAAATCCATACAGAGGAGGAAGTGGTCCATCATATGAAGGTTATTATATTAGACCTGTTATTGGTGGTGTAAAGACTCAGGGAATTCACGGTTATAACGGTATAGACATTGCAGCGTCTCGTGGTTCAAACATACTAGCTTCTGCTTCTGGTGAAGTTATTATAAGCAGATCATCTGGTTGGAATGGTGGATATGGTAATTACATCGTTATTTCTCACTCAAATGGAACGCAAACACTTTACAGTCACTTGAGTGGTGTAAACGTCTCTGAAGGTTCATACGTTGTTCAGGGTCAAGTTATAGGGTCTATGGGTAATACTGGTAAGGTTATACCTGCAAGGGGTGGGGATGGTACACACTTACACTTCGAAATAAGAGGTGCTAAAAATCCTTTCTAATATAAAACGATAAACAAAAAACACTCACTTGAGTGTTTTTTATTATCTTATATCTTTAATTTGTCTTTCTAGGTCCCTAATTTGTCTTTCTTTTTCCTCTTTTATTTTTTTAATCTTTGCAATTTCTGATTCTATTTTAGTAAACTCATCTTCCCTGCCTGATAGTTCTTTCTTCGATATATCTATTGTTTTTTTAATTTGTAAGATTTCATCTGCATTTTTTCTATCCTTATTTTCTCTTATTTTTTCAGATGTTTCAGATTCTTTTTTACTTTTTTCTATCTTTTGTATTTCTTGATTTATTCTAGATTGATCGTTTTTGTTCTTTGTTAATTCCCTGTCGGTATTAACTGTTTCGTTTTTAATTCTCTGGATATTTCCACTAACTAAAGTTATTTGCCTTTGTAGTTCTAAAAGTTTTTTATTTTCACTTTCTAGTTCCCTATTATTTTCTTGTTTATTAACTTCTAAAGAGTTTTGTTCTCTTTTTAGATCTGCTAATTCCTGTTCTAATTTTCTAAGATCATTTGATGTCGATGTGTTTGAACTTGTAGAGGTATTACCCTTTGAAACACTTTCCTTTTTTCTTAATTCTATTTCTCCTAATGTTAGGTTTCTTTTTGATGATTCAATGTCTCTTTTAATACCAAAAATTTTTCCTTCTTTTGTTTTAATATCACTTAAAAGGGGAATTAATTCATGCTTAATGTTGTTTATTTTTTGTTGTAACGAATCCTGTTCTCTTTTCTTTCTAATGTCTTCAGCTTTTTTTCTTTCTATTTCTGCTTCTTTTGCTATCTTTGCTTTATTGAATGGATCGTCAGCACCTAATGGTTTTCTATAATCGTTAATCATAGATGTATTATAACATAGTATTAAAATTGATTTTGTTTAGGCCTATATTGTATAGCCTCTAATATATGAGATTTATTTATGTTTTCAGAGTCATCCAGATCGGCTATCGTTCTAGCGAGTTTAATTATTCGATGATATGCTCTAGCTGATAGATTGAGCTTTTTGGCTGATATATTTAATATTTCTTTTGTTTCATCATCAAGTGAAAATAGTTTGTTTATATCTTTTGCTTCCACCTCACTGTTTGTCTTGATTTTGTATTTTAATTTAGCAAACCTTTCTTCTTGTTTTTTTCTTGCTTCTATAATCTTTTCTTTTATTTTTTGACTTTCTTTTTTGGCAGAATCTTTTTCAGATAATTTGTCATAGTCTATTTGTGATACTTCTACCCACATATCTATTCTATCTGCTATTGGTCCAGAAATTTTTCTTTGATAACGAAGAAGGTCTGTTGGTTTACAGATGCATTCTTTTGTTTTTGAACCAAAATTTCCACAAGGACATGGGTTCATTGCTGCTATTAATATAAAATTTGCAGGAAAAGTTTGTGATCCTTTCGCCCTTGATATACTTATCTCCCCTTCTTCTAATGGTTCTCTAAGTGCTTCTATAACTTTCTTATCAAATTCAGGAAATTCATCTAAAAACAAAACACCACCGTGTGCTAGTGTAACTTCTCCTGGTTTGGGAATAGACCCTCCACCGACGAGAGAAACATATGAAGATGTGTGATGTGGTGATCTTACTGGTGGTTTATACAAAACATCTTCTTTCAATACCCCTGCTACTGAGTGTATCGATGTTATTTCTAGTATTTCATCAAAAGATAGGGGTGGTAAAATTTCTGAAAAGGCTTTTGCTAGCATTGTTTTACCTGTTCCTGGTGGGCCATACATTGCAATGTTGTGTCTTCCAGCCGCTGCTATTTCAAGGCCCCTTTTTGCTGTCTCTTGTCCTTTTATGTCTGAAAAATCTATTGAAAAACAATCATTATCTATACATCTAGTTTCTATTCTTTCATATGGTTCTAATAGTATTTTTGTATTGGTTGAATTTTTATTAATTATTTTTTCATTTAAGTGATTAATAATCTGGCTTAAGTTTTCTATTGCATATATATTGATATCTTTTATTAAAGAAGCTTCTTCGGCATTATCTTTTGGCAAAAAAATATCTTTAAAGCCCTTTCTTTTTGCTTCAAGAACAATTGATAGTATGCCATTTATTTTTCTCAATTTACCATCTAGTGATAATTCACCAATAAACAATTTGTCTTTAGAATCAAATTTTATTTCTTGATTTGCAAGTAAATATGCTAAGGATATAGCAACATCAAATGCTGGACCCTCCTTTTTTATATCTGCCGGAGCAAGAGAAACAATCGTTTTTTGATTCAAACTTTTAGGAGATGTAAAGTTTGAATTTTTAATTGAAGCAGAGACTCTGTCTTTTGATTCTTCTACTGCTTTGTCTGGTAAACCAACGACAGAAAAAGAGTTTAATCCTTTTGATATATCAACTTCTATATCAATTATTTTTGCTCCTAAACCAACAACTTGTGCACTATATGTTTTTGCAAAGGACATTTAATTAAATTAATTTAATATTAAGCTAAAGTTATTATACAGTAGTCTCACTCAAGAATAAAATTATTGTGTATAAAAACAAAAAAACACCGTGAGGTGTCTTTTTGTTTTTATAAATTTTTTAATTTATTTTGAATGTTCTATACAAGTTCTTGCTGAAGGATTTGCGTCGAGTCTGTTTTCTGGAATGTCTTCCCCTCCCACTTCACATTTACCGTATGTACCATTTTCTATTTTTTCTAAAGCAAGTTTAATATCGTTGTATTGTGCTTCTAACTTACTTAATATTGCCGTATTTTCTTCAAAACTTTCCATTTCATCGGCAACATCATTTGAATCAGACCCATCTGTTCCCATATCTGTTTCAACTGGTTCCCAATCCTTTGGATTATCAGGATTTTTTCTTGCTATTTGACTGAGTTCTTTTTCTACTAAGCTTAATTCAGCCTCTAGTTTTTCTTTATATTTTTTGATATCTATCATAGCTTTAATTCTAACAAAATATATATATCAAGCAAGTAACAGTATCTTATTGAGTTATCGATATTTTATTTAGCCTACTTATTATTTCTCGAAGTGTATTTATGTTTGTGGTTATAACCACTGTGTTTTTGTCTACGACTGAATATAAAAATACTATTTCCCCCGCTGTATTTTTCACTACCCTACAGTCCTTATTGTTAAATACTGCATCTTGAAACTTTTTGATCTCTATACCGACAGATGTTGTTGGTTCGGATTCTGTATCAGATTTAAGAGAAAATATTTCTTTCAAATCTTGCCAAAGATCGTTTTCCCAAGAAAGCATTCCGGCAAAAGTGAGATCATAAGAACCTGTTTTTAGAATTAAAAATCTTTGGTTTCCGTCGAAATTATGCATTCCGAACATATATTGAGGTTTGATTGTTCTTTCGATTTCCTCTGGTACATTTGCTTTGATTAAACTCAAAAACTTTGTAGAGGAGATTACTTGCTCTGTAATATCTTGTCCGTCAGTAAGATATATGTTTTTTACTTGTCCAAGTTTTGTAGAAGATTGATCGACTCTTTCTTTGAGTGTTGTTGAAACTCTATTTAAATTTAAATCGTTTATATTTATTTTTTCAACCAAATCTGGGGTTATTATTGATTTAGATATATCTTTTTCACTTGTTGTTTTTACTGTGTCTTTTTTATTAACCAATAGATATGGTATACCAACAGACAAAATACCTCCAAAAATAAAAATTAAACTTATTATTACAAATGTTTTATTTATCGCAATTTTCTTTTTCTCCGATTCAACTTCTTGTTTGTTTTGTGAATTTCTAAGTATTTTATTGCTTTCTGCGATCGCTATATTTATAGAAGAAATGTGTCCAGTTTTGATTGTTTGTTCAGCATCACTTCTATATGTCCTTATTATTGGTCTGCTGATTACTTTTGGTTTTTGTTCTGTAATATTTGGTATTACATTGTCTGGAATTATCTTTTCAGTAGTAGTGCTTTTAGATTCTTGGTTTATGTAAGAAGAAAGCTCTTTGTCTATAGCTTCTTTAATTTCAGATTGAGTATTATTATTTTGTTCAATCTTTTTTTCTTCTTCCATCCCGTTAGAGATAGGAACGCGCTTTTCTTTCGAAACTAACGTCCTATTTATTATTTTATTAATTTAGCTACATTAGATGACTACTCTATGAAGCGTTCCGTGAATAATTTATTTTTTAATTTTTTTTATATTTTAATACCGTTAGGTTTGTAATCGTAATTTGTTAATCTCTAACGGGATCCATATTTTTAAGTATTATACAAAATAAAGCCGACTTTGTCTTTCAAAGTCGGCTTTAAGTTATATTTTTGTTTCGGTTGTTGGGTTTACTGGTGGAGTCGGAGGTGTTAGCGGAGTTTTTCTTTTAATAAAATCAGGATTTCTTGCTTTGATTGAAAGAGCAATTCTTTCTCTTTCATCTACTCCTTTGACAACTACTGGAACTTTGTCACCAACTTTCAAATATTCACCTACGTTATCTATTCTGAAAGGTGCTATTTCTGATACGTGAACTAAACCATCTGTATCAGGAGCTATATTTACGAATGCTCCAAAAGCCTCGACTCTCATAACTGTTCCCTCATATTTTTCTCCAGCTTTGTATTCATGAGTCATTCCCTCTATGATATCTCTGGCTTTTTCTGCGGAACCATTTTTTCCAGTGATATAAACTGTTCCATCATCTTCTATGTCTATATCAGCTTCTGTTCTTTCTTTGATATCTTTTATTGTTTTTCCTCCAGAACCGATTACTCCACCTATTTGATCTTGTTTAATTTTTATTACAAGAATTTTCGGTGCGTTTGGAGAAATCTCTTTTCTTGTTTCTGGTATCGCTTTTAGTATTACATCTAGAATTTGTAATCTTGCAGCTTTTGCCTTTTCAAAAGCAACTGCGAGAGCTGGTATTGGTACTCCTTCTACTTTTACATCCATTTGTATTGCTGTTATACCATCTTTTGTACCAGCAACTTTGAAATCCATATCTCCATAGTGGTCTTCTGGACCTTGAATATCTGTAAGTATTTTGTAGTTTCCATCTTTATCCATCATAAGCCCTGATGCAATACCTGCAACCGGTTTTTTGATTGGTACTCCTCCATCCATAAGTGCAAGAGTTGAACCACAAACGGATCCCATTGAGGTTGAACCGTTTGAAGAAAGAGCTTCAGAAACGAGTCTTATTGTATAAGGGAAATCTTCTACTTTAGGAATCATTGGAAGTAATGCTTTTTCTGCAAGAGCACCGTGTCCTATCATTCTTCTGTTTGTTCCCCCCATTCTTCCTACTTCACCTGTTGAGAAAGGAGGAAAATTGTAGTGATGCATAAATCTCTTTGATTCTTTTTCTTCCATACCTTCTATCAGCTGTGCATCTTTTGGTCCACCGAGTGTAAGGACAGATAGTATGTGTGTTCCTCCTCTAAAGAATATTCCAGAACCGTGAAGTACAGGAGAAATTCCACCAGCTTGTGCAAACAACGGTCTTAATTCGTCTATCTTTCTTCCGTCTGCTCTTCTATCATGTTTTAGAGCTTGCTCGTGTATCATATCGTCAACTTTTTTCTCAAAAAGATGTTCTGCAAATTTTGCTTCATTTTCTGGTAAAGTTTCTTCGGCGAGCTTCAACCATTCGCTCATTATTTCCCCTATTTTTGAACCACCAGGAATTCCGCTCATAATATAGCTTTCAAGTTTTGGTTCTATTTTATCTGCAAAAAGTTTGGTTACTGATTCTGGCATTATTGGTTCTGGAAGAGAAACCTTTTCTACTCCTATTTGAGATATAACTTCTTTTTGCCAAGTGTTTATTTTTTCAATTTCCGCTGAAGCCAATTTCATTGCTTCAATAACAGTAGATTCTTGAGCTTCATCTCCAGCAAGTTCTATCATATTTATATTTCCATCTTTTCCGCAAGCTATAAGTTCAAGTTCATAAGCCTCATTTTCTCTTTCTGTATATGTTGGATTAACTTCAAATCCATCATTTTTATGTTTACCAATTCTAACTGCGCTTACTGGTCCGTTGAAAGGAATTTTTGAAACTCCAAGAGCGAGAGATGCGGCAATAACCCCAAGTGTATCTGGATCATCTTGATCTAAAGAAAGAACTGTAATAACAACTTGTATTTCATTTCTAATCCATTGATCAAAAAGAGGTCTAATAGTTCTATCTACTATTCTTCCAGAAAGTATAGCTTCATCTGATGGTTTACCTTCTCTTCTTGTGTATCTAGAACCAAGTATTTGTCCTGAAGCATAAAATTTTTCTTCGTAGTCAACTGTTAAAGGAAAAAAGTCTCCCCCTTCCTTTGCATTTTTTGACATGACTGCAGTTGCTAGAATAGTTGTAGCACCATATCTAAGCATCACTGAGCCATGTGCATTTTCTACTAAATCATTGAATTCTGCACTGAGTGTTTTACCACAGAGCTCCATAGAAAATTCTTTTTTTGTCATCCCGTTAGAAATAGGAAATATTTTATTTTCCCCTATTTTTAATTAAATAATTGTTGTTAATAAACTAGCCTTTATTGCTTTTGTAACTTTATTCAAAATATTTCCGTTAGTAATTTAGATTAATGTTAATTTTCTTAACTTATTCTTATAATAAAGTTATTTTATAAAACATAACTTTATTATTTCTAACGGGATTGTATTTTTTCTGTCATTGCGAGGTAATCCATCGTAATCCAGTTTAAATAAATTTGATTTTTAGATTCTAGATAAGAACAAAGTTCTGATCTATCTATCTAAAAACCAAACATTAACTAATAAAGGCGGAAAATTACTTCGTAATTTTCCGCCTTTATATTATCACGAATAGTGATGTTTGTTTAGTTTAAATAAAATAAGATGATAGACGAAGCCCAGCTATCTTAAGTGGTATATCTCCATATTCACTATGATAACTTATTTTAGGATTATCTGAACTAAGATAGAGTTGGTACTCACTTGGACGTGGATCCCAGTTTGTTCCGTCGTTTTCCGTTTTGTCTCTTGTTCCTGTGATCATAAATTGATCTGGATGAGATTTTAATGATGTAGAAAGCCATGTTTTGTTAATCTCATCATAATGATAACCATACTTTTTTCGTAATATCATATAATCTTCAAATGATAAACATTTTAAACATTCTTCATTATCTGCTTCCTCTTCTTCCATGTTTTCCTTTTTATAAGTAAAAACCATTCTATTATTTTTAGTATTCTTGCTTACAAGATCAGAAAGATTAACATCATCATCTAAACCAAAACTAGGATAAAGGTCTATGTCTGATAATTCCACAATCTTTTCGATGGGAATATTACCAGGTATTAATAGCATTATATCAAATCCTTGTTGTTCTATAGACTGTTTTATTTCTGATTGGTTTCTGTTCCATATATCTCTCATAGAATCTTCAAAATCTGGTGACAATTCTATACCAGTTTTTTTATAAAAATCCAAGAAATCAGCAAGTTCTTTTTCAAAATCAAATTCAATAGTTTCTTGTTTACCATCTGGTCTTGTATAAGTAGCTTCTATTTTTGTTGATCTTTCTAATGATTGTTCTACTAAACCTTCCCCTTTTTCATTCATAATATTTATTATTAACTAATAATCTTGGAGTCTTTTCCAATATCTGTATTTTACTCTCTCTCTTGCAAGCAAGCCCGACCAAACGCGGACAGGACGCAGAATAATCGCGGGCTAGACGCGGAAAATGTTCTAGTTGTTATATGTGTTGTAATTGTGTCATTCCTGTGCAGACGGGAATCCATGACTAATTTAATTCAATTTGGATTCCTGTCTATGCAGGAATGACAATATAAAAGGGATTTTCACTTCGTGAAAATCCCTTTTGTTTTTATGATATATGATTATTTATTCAAACAAATTTGAATGACTGCCAATATCGATTAGTTTAATTCGATCTTTAGATTTAAAAAATTCGTAAATTAAAAGCATATCATTTTCTATATGGCATTCTCGAAAATTTTGCATGTTACCTGTGAGCTGGTGATCTCTATAACTTTGTTCCAGAGGCAATCCCCTTGTGAGTAAATCCAGTATTTTTTCTAATTTTATATCATTGAAGTTACCAGATCGGCTGAGTTTTTGTAATTTTTTAGTGAAACGCTTTGAAAAATATATTTCAGGCATATTTTATTTTCTAAGTGCCGCCATTGCTTCTTTTACGCTATTATATCTTTTGGCATGTTTCTCCGCCCATGCTGACTCTTTTAAAATCATTGCTTCATATTCAGGTGTAAAACCGTTTTCTGTTCTTGGTTGAAAAGGTAACGCTTTGTCTATAACAACCTGTTTTATAAAAGTTTTGATTCCGGTTGAAAGATCCATTCCCATTTTATTGAAAATTTTTTGAGCTTGAATCTTGTCATTTTTATCTATTCTAATTTGGAGTGTTGTGTTCATATTTTTTATATTATACCGATAATATATTAAGTATATACAATGTAATTACATTGTCAATACAATTTTATTAATAAAACACAAAGAGGATTTTCGCGGAGCGAAAATCCTCTTTGTGTTTT